>Ga0310345_10000300_pt1 | contig 85534 bp, 78 predicted proteins | sample HC15DNA20500_MG_FD_204667 | JGI IMG/M metagenome (GOLD analysis project Ga0310345, IMG submission 204667) | Marine microbial communities from station ALOHA, North Pacific Subtropical Gyre - HC15-DNA-20-500_MG | ecosystem: Environmental > Aquatic > Marine > Oceanic | place: Pacific Ocean: North... | reverse complement strand
AGCTTGCCGTCTGAGAAGGTGCCCGCGCCGCCTTCGCCGAACTGGACATTGGATTCAGGGGTCAGCTCGCTCCGCCGCCACAGACCCCAGGTGTCCTTGGTCCGTGCGCGCACCGCCTTGCCGCGCTCGATGATGATGGGTTTGAGCCCCATCTGCGCGAGGATCAGCGCCGCCAGCAGCCCGCACGGCCCCGCACCGATCACCACCGGGCGCGGACCCTGCCAGCCCTCGGGCGCCATGACCGGAAAGCGGTAGGACGTATCGGGGGAGGGGCGGACATGCGCATCCCCGGCGTGGCGCGCCAGCACGGCCGCCTCATCCGTCACGCTGGCATCGATGGCGTAGACCAGCTTGATGGCCGACTTGCGCCGCGCATCATTTCCGCGCTTCGCCACGCTGTAGCGCAGCAGTTCGGCAGGCTCGATCTCCAGCCGCTCGGCAATCGCGGTTTCAAGTTCGGCTGTCGTGTGATCGAGAGGAAGCTTGAGTTCGGTGAGGCGAAGCATTCCCGTCCCCTACCCACTCGCGGGGCGGGGGGGAAGCGTCAGTGCATGTGGCCTGCCACAATCGCGTCGAACACCGCTTCGTGCAGTGGTTCGATGAAGGCACAGCCCGCCTCGAAGCGATCGGTCCAGACGACCTTGGCCTGACGCGGCGGCAGGCCGGGGAGGGTGATCCACACGCATTCCCCGACGCGCAGCCGCTCCATCCCGGCAAGGCGCAGGCCGTGGCACGAAAGGTCGAGGATCTGCGCCGCGAGCCGCACGATCGTGCGCCGATACTGCACGCGCACCATCAGCGGCCGGCGCTCGGACTGGCGCTCCTGCTGTGGACGTTGCTCGGGCATTTCGGCGGACATGCGCACTCCGGAAATGGGCGGACCTGCATGGTATATATCCACAATGACTACGATTCCTTTAACTCGATAGAAATGATGACAAGCGGCGGATTTCCGCGCTATCCGCCGTGCATGGATCTCGTCCTTCACACCTACTGGCGTTCGTCTGCAGCTTGGCGGGTGCGCACAGCGCTCGCGCTCAAGGGGTTGCCATGGGAGGCGGCACCGCACGATCTGCGCACCAACGAGCAGACCGCGCCGGATTATGTCGCGCGCAATCCGCAGGGGCTGGTACCCGCGCTCGAAGTCGAAGGCGCCGTGCTCACGCAGAGCCTCGCGATCATCGAATACCTCGAGGAACGCTTCCCGGAGCCTGCGCTGCTCCCCGCCGATCCGCTCGAACGCGCCCGCGTCCGCGCCTTCGCGCTCGCCATCGCCTGCGATATCCACCCGGTGCAGAACCTTCGCGTGCTGCGGATGCTGCGCGCGCGCGGGCTCGATCAGGCTGCGGTCGATGCCTGGGCGCGCGAGGTGATCGAGGGCGGGCTCGAAGCCTGCTCGCGCCTGATCGCGGATCGCAGCGGCCCGTTCTGCTTCGGGGACATGATCACATTGGCGGACATCACCCTGATCCCGCAATTGGCCAATGCCCGCCGCTTCGGCGCCCGGACCGACTATCCGCGGCTGGAAGCGATCGAGGCCGCCGCCCTCGCGCACCCGGCTTTCGCGGCTTCGCGCCCGGCGGCGCAAGTGGACGCCGACCCCGCCTGATTGACATTCGCGGGCGCAGCGCGAAGGTTGCGGTCATGCGCCTCAGAACGATCCTCCTCGCCGCCTCTGCCCTTGCCCTCGCTGCCGGCCCTGCGGGCGCCGCGCCGAAAAAGGTCGCTGACCCCGCGGCCGCGCTCCAGCAGCGCCTGCTCACACTCGATACCCACCTTGATACACCCGCCTCGCTCGCCTTTCCCGGCTGGTCGATCATGGACGCGCATTCAGTTGGGCAGGATTACACGCAGGTCGATCTGCCGCGCATGAAGCAGGGCGGGCTCGATGGCGGCTTCTGGGCGATCTACACCCCGCAGGGGCCGCTCGATGCGGAATCCACCCGCAAGGCGCGCGACTTCGCCTTTTTGCGCGCCTCTGCCATCCGCGAAATGGTCGCCGCGCACCCGGAAAGCTTCGCGCTCGCCGGCAAGGCCGCCGATGCCGCCGCGATCAAGGCCAGCGGCAAGCGCGTGGTCTACCTTTCGATCGAGAATGCCTGGCCCTTGGGCGATGACCCGACGCTCCTGCGCAGCTTCTATGCGATGGGCGTGCGCATCGCCGGCTTCGCGCATTTCCGCACCAACCAGTTTGCTGACAGCTCGACCGACAAGGCCAAGTGGGACGGCCTCAGCCCGCTCGGCGTGCAATTGCTGGCGGAGATGAACCGCCTCGGCGTCGTCCCCGATCTCTCGCACAGCTCCGACCGCGCGCTCGACGATGCGCTGCGCCTCTCGAAGACGCCGCTGATCCTCACCCATTCTGGTTGCAAGGCGGTGTTCGATCACCCGCGCAATATCGACGATGCGCACCTCAAGGCGCTCGCCGATGCAGGCGGGGTCATCCAGATCAATTCGGTCTACGTAAAGGGCCTCAAGCAAAGCCCCGAGCGCGAGGCAGCGATGAAAGCGCTCGAGGAAAAGTATCCCGAGGACAAGACGCTGACCGCTGCCGAGCGCCAGTCGATGCTCGCCGAGCGCCATGCCATCGATGCGAAGTACCCCGAAGTCCGCGCCACGTTTGACGACGTCATGGCCAATCTGCTGCATGCCCTGAAAGTCGCGGGCGTCGATCACGTCGGCATCGGGCTCGATTGGGATGGCGGCGGCGGTGTGGTCGGTCTGGAGGATATCGCCGACCTGCCCAAGATCACCAAGGCCCTGCTTGCGGCAGGCTATACCGAAGCGGATGTCGCGAAGATCTGGTCGGGCAACGTGCTGCGCGTTCTGGCGGCGGCGGAAGCCGAAGCCGAACGCGAGAAGCGTTAGCGCACGTCCGCCTTCAGCCCCAGATGTGCCGCTAGGGTCCGGAGGTCGCGTTCCACACCTTCGTTGACCAGCACCGCGATCTGTGGCTGCACGGTGAGCACCAGCGTGCCCTCTTCCACCCGCAAGCCACTGCCGCTGATCCCTTGCGCCGTATTGCCGCTGAAGCGTCGGCACAGCCGTGTCGCAAAGCCCCAGGCTTGAGCCGTGCGCAACTGCTCGGGCGTGGCGAGCAGGCCGAGGTCTGCCGGCAGATCGGTCCGCCCGGTGTTGGCGATCATCGCCGCCGCCAGCATCGCGCGGTCGGCGGGCGAGGCGCCGATCCAGCGCTTGCGCAGCGCCCAGTCCCGCGCGAGATCGCTGCGCAGATTGGGTTCGACCATCGCGGTGGCAAGGCACAGCATCGTCGCTGTCAGCCGCAAGTGCTCGGTTCCCGCGACAAGGTCTGGGAGGCGCGCGGCGGCGGTCCAGCCGGTGACCATCGCGGCGGTCCCTGCGGCAATCCCGTATTCGGTCGCGAACGCCGCCGCGCCGGCCACCAGCGGGTCCTGCATGCGCACGCCCGGCTGCATGGCGTCCCACAGCAGTCCCTCGCGCAGGCCCCACGAGGAAAACACCAGCCGCCCCGGCTGCAGCGCGCGAATAAGCACGAAGAGCAGTGCGGCGGTATCGGGCAGCGCGGCAAGGCGCGAGCTCGAAAGCCCGGGTACTGGCAGCAGCGCCTCGGGTTTGCGCTTTGCCAGCGCCTTGGCCATGGCCTGCGCGGGCGCCGCGTCGATCTCGAAACCGTGCGGGTCGTCGATCGGCCAGCCGGACGTGGTCATCGCATACCGGGCAAACGCACGCAGCGAGCCGCCGACGAGGTAAAGCGTCGAGCCCGGATCGGCCCGCCATTCCGCGCGCTTGAGCATCTTGGCGACCGTCTGCCCGAATGCCCGCTCGCCCCCGGCACGCAGGCCCGGCAGCCGCAGAGTACCGAGCGGGAGCGAGGTGCCATGCCGGCAGCCATCCGCATCGACATCGACCAGTTCGAGACTGCCGCCGCCGAGATCGCCGACCACGCCCTCCGCGCGGGGAAACGCTCCGATCACGCCGTGCGCGCTGGTGATCGCTTCTTCCTCGCCGCTGAGCAGCCGCGGCGTGAGGCCCAGCGCACGGATCTGCGCGAGAAACTCCGGCCCGTTGACCGCATCGCGCGCCGCCGCTGTCGCCACGACATCGACTTCGGCAATGCCCTTGAGATCGAGCAGGGTGCGATAGCGGGCAAGGCTCGCCAGCGCGGTGCTCATCGCGCGCTGGCCCAGCTTGCCGTTCTCCGCCACGCCCTTGCCGAGCCGCGCGGTCACTTTCTCGTTGTGCAGCACTTCGGGCGCGCGCGCCGGTCCGCCATAGATGACGAGGCGCACGGTGTTCGAACCGATGTCGATGATCGCCCGGGTGGGCACATAGGCAGGGGCGCGGGTATAGCGGGTCATTCAGTCCGGTCGGGTCATGTGGTTGCCATCCCGCCGCGTCGCAGAGCGAGCTTGGGGACCTTGCTGCCTTTGGTGAGCGCCGCGCCGCGCCCGGACAGCGAAGGATTGGTCATGAAATAGCGGTGGACGTTGAACGGCTTGGGCTCCGGATCGGCGCGGTGATAGGTGCCGTCGCTCTCCAGAATCCAGCTCTGCTCGGTATCAAGCAGGTTTGCCAGCATCACCTGATCGAGCACCTGATCGTGCACCGTCGGGTTCTTGATCGGCACCAGCACTTCGACCCGGCGATCAAGGTTGCGGGTCATCCCGTCGGCCGAGGAGATGAACACCTTGGCGCGGCGGTTGGGCAGCGGCGCGCCGTTGCCGAAGGCCCAGATGCGGCTGTGCTCAAGGAAGCGGCCGATCACCGACTTGACCCGGATCTTCTCGGAAAGCCCCGGAACCCCGGGCCTGAGGCAGCAGATGCCGCGCACGACGAGATTGATCTCCACCCCCGCCTGGCTGGCCGCGTAGAGCCGGCTGATCAGCTGGCTGTCGGTCAGCGCGTTGAGCTTGGCCCAGATCGAAGCCGGCTTGCCCGCGGCCGCAAAGGCGATCTCGCGTTCGATGCATTCATAGAGCTTGCGGCGCACGCCGATCGGCGCGATCGCCAGCATCTCGGTCGCCTTGGGCTCGATATAGCCGGTGATGAAGTTGAACAGCAGCCCTGCATCGCGCCCGAACTTGGGATCGGCGGTGAAGAAGCTGAGGTCGGTATAGATGCGCGCCGTCACCGGGTGGTAGTTGCCCGTGCCGAAGTGGCAGTAGGTACGGTAGCCATCGCCCTCGCGCCGCACCACCATGCTGACCTTGGCGTGGGTTTTCCAGTCGACGAAGCCGTAGATCACCTGCACGCCCGCGCGTTCGAGCTGACTCGCCCAGTGGAGGTTCTGCTCCTCGTCGAACCGCGCCTTGAGCTCCACCACGGCGGTGACCGACTTGCCCGCCTCCGCCGCCGCGATCAGTGCTGCGATGACGGCGGACTGCTTGCCGGCGCGGTAGAGCGTCTGCTTGATCGCCACGACATCGGGATCGGACGCCGCCTGCCGCAGGAAATCGACCACCACGTCGAAGCTTTCGAACGGGTGGTGGATGACAAGGTCTTTGGTGCGGATCGCCGCGAAGCAATCGCCGTCATGCTCGCGCACGCGTTCGGGATAGCGCGGGATATAGGGTTCGAACTTCAGTTCCGGCCGGTCGGTGTCGACGATCACCGAGAGCCCGTTCATCGCGAGCAGCCCGCCCGCCTTGATCACCATCGCGTGGTCGAGCCGCAGCTTGTCGCGCAGCAGGGCCTCGGCCTCGGGATCGAAGTTTTCCTGCACCTGCAGCAGGATAACCTTGCCGCGCCGCCGCCGCTGGATCGCGGTGCGGAAATAGCGGACGAGGTCTTCGGCATCTTCCTCGATCTCGATGTCGCTGTCGCGCAGCACGCGGAACGTGCCGTGGCCCTGGATGCGGAAGCCCGGGAAAAGCTTGCCCGCGCCGCGCAGGATCAGTTCCTCGATGCTGATCCAGTTCGCCGGCTCGCCCGGCAGCCGCACGAAGCGGGGGAGCGCGGGCGGCACGAGGATCATCTCGGTCACCGCCTCGCTGTCCGCCAGCCTGGTCAGCGTGAAGAGAATGCCGGTGCCCTGGTTGTTGATGAAGGGGAAGGGGTGCGCCGGATCGATCGCCTGCGGGGTGAGCGCCGGGAACACGTGCTCCTCAAAGTACTGCGCGACCCATTCGGACTGCGCCTTGTCCAGCTTGCGGTCGCCGACGATGCGGATCCCGGCCTCGTCGAGCTGCGCGGTGAGATCGGCAAGGATCGCCTGCTGCGCGCGCACCAGTTCCTCGACTCCGCGATAGGCGGCCTGCAGCTGCTGCGTCGGGGTCAGCCCGTCGATCGAAAGCTCGTCGATCCCCTGTCGCACTTGTGCGGCAAGGCCGGCAACGCGGACCATCATGAATTCGTCGAGGTTGCTGCCCGAGATCGAGAGGAAGCGCAGCCGCTCAAGCACAGGATAGTTCGGGTTCTGCGCTTCGGCCAGCACGCGGCGGTTGAAGGCCAGCCAGCTCAGCTCGCGGTTGAAATAGCGGTGCGGCGGCGGGGCTTGCAGGCTCTCTTTGGCTGCCAACGGCTTCGGTTCATTCATGGCCTGCGGTCCCCCCTGCGCCCGCCGGGTTAAGGCGGAACACGGCGCGGCATGCTGGCCGATTGCGACGGAGCGATGACATGGCTTCGCGCATAGCACGAGGCAGGGCGGGGCATGCAAGGGCAGCGCCCCCCTTATGCCCAATCACCCACCGGCCAAACGCAACAAACTATGTCTACTCATTTGGTCGACAATTTCCCTCGCTTCGGCGCGGACCTATTCTCTACTCATTAGGTGGAGATAGGCTCTGATGCGACAGACGCGCGCTGATTCGGGGCAAAGTGCGGGGCAGGGACATGCGCATGAGGCGCATCACCCATAGCTTCTCTTTCCGGCCACGAAGCAGAACTCTAATGTCTATCGGATTAATTGAGTTTAGGGACGACCCGACGCCGCAGGGGCCATGCCTCCGGCTGACGCAAACGGGAGTACGACGCATGACTGAAGGCCGATCCAAGTCCCGCCGCGCATTCCTTGCCGGCTCGCTTGTGATGGGCCTGCTGCTTGCGGGCTGTTCAGGCGGCGGCAGCAAGTCGGGTGCGATCGAGCTGACCAACGTGTCGTATGATCCCACGCGCGAACTCTATCAGGCGATCAACCCCGCCTTCGCGGCGTTCTGGAAGCAGAAGACCGGCAAGGACGTCACCTTCCGCATGAGCCATGGCGGCTCGGGCAAGCAGAGCCGCTCGATCATCGACGGGCTGGAAGCGGACGTCGCCACGCTGGCGCTCGCCTACGACATCGATGCCATTGCATCGAAGGGCAAGCTGCTCGATGCCGGTTGGCAGAAGGCCCTGCCGGACAACAGCGCGCCTTATACCTCGACGATCGTGTTCCTTGTGCGCAAGGGCAATCCAAAGGGCATCAAGGACTGGGGCGACCTGATCAAGCCCGGCGTCGAAGTGATCACGGCCAACCCCAAGACGGGCGGCGGCGCGCGCTGGAACTTCCTCGCCGCATGGGCCTATGGCCGCAAGGCGGGCGGCAGCGATGCGGCCGCCGAAGCCTATGTGAAGCAGCTGTTCCAGCACGTTCCGGTGCTCGACAGCGGCGCGCGCGGCTCCACCACCACGTTCGTCGAGCGCGGCATCGGCGATGTGCTGATCTCGTGGGAAAACGAGGCCTTCCTTGCCGAGAAGAAGCTCGGTGCGGGCAAGTTCGAGATCGTCGCGCCCTCGATCTCGATCCTCGCCGAACCCTCGGTCGCGGTCGTCACCGCCAATGCCAAAAAGCACGGCACCACCGAAGTCGCCGACGCCTACTTGCGCTACCTCTACACGCCCGAAGCGCAGACCGCGATCGCGCACAACTTCTACCGCCCGCGCGATGCCGCCATCGCGCAGCAGTTCAAGGCGCAATTCCCCGAGATTCCGATGGTCACCATCGACAAGGATTTCGGCGGCTGGGCCAAGGCGCAGAAGACCTTCTTCGACGATGGCGGCGTGTTCGACCGCATCTACACGAAGAAGTAGGCGCAGCGCTCCATGACCACTTCCACCCGGCGATGGCGGCAGCCTTCCGTGCTGCCCGGCTTCGGCCTCAGCTTCAGCTTCACGCTCGCGTGGCTGACGCTGATCGTGCTGATCCCGCTCGCCACGATCTTCCTCAAGGCGGCGGGTCTCGGCTGGGCGGAATTCGTCGAAGTCGGCTTCAGCGAGCGCGCCATGGCCGCCTACCGGCTGAGCTTCGGGACAGCCGCCGCCGCCGGCCTCGTCAACGCGGTGTTCGGCCTTGTCGTCGCTTGGGTGCTCGTGCGTTACAACTTCCCCGGCAAGCAGGTGGTCAGCGCGCTCGTCGATCTCCCCTTTGCGCTCCCCACCGCCGTCGCAGGCATCGCGCTCACCGCGCTCTATGCGCCGCAGGGCTGGATCGGGCGGTTCCTCGAACCGCTTGGGCTCAAGGTCGCTTTCACCTGGATCGGCATCACCATCGCGCTCGTCTTCATCGGCCTCCCGTTCGTCGTCCGATCGGTCGAGCCGGTTCTGGCCGACCTCGGCCGTGAAGTCGAGGAAGCCGCCGCCACCCTCGGCGCGACGCGCTGGCAGACCTTCACCCGCGTGATCTTCCCCGCCATCGGCCCGGCGCTGCTCACCGGCTTCGCGCTCGCCTTCGCGCGGGGCGTGGGCGAGTACGGCTCGGTGATCTTCATCTCTGGCAACATGCCAGGCCGCACGGAGATCGCACCGCTGCTGATCGTCACCCAGCTTGAGCAGTACGCCTACGCCGGCGCCACCGCGATTGCCGTGGTGATGATGCTGGCCTCCTTCGCGGTGCTGCTCCTCATCAACCTGATCCAGGCCGCCAGCCGCCGGAGGATGGGTGCATGAGCACGCGCGCCACCACCGAGAGCCCGATCATGCGCGCAGGTTTGATCACCGTCGCGCTGGTGTTCCTCGGCTTCTTCCTGCTGTTGCCGCTGCTGGCGGTGTTCAGCGAGGCGCTGCGGGAAGGGGCAGGGCCGTTCCTCGATGCGCTCCACACCCCCGATGCGCTCGCCGCGATACGGCTGACGCTGCTGATCGCCGCTATCTCGGTGCCGCTCAACATGATCTTCGGCATCGCCGCGAGCTGGGCGATCACCAAGTTCCAGTTCCCCGGCAAGGCGCTGCTGATCACCTTGATCGACCTGCCGTTCTCGGTCTCCCCGGTCGTCTCGGGCCTGATCTTCGTGCTGCTGTTCGGCGCCAACGGCCTGTTCGGCGCGTGGCTGGCTGAACACGACCTCAAGATCATCTTCGCGGTCCCTGGCATTGTCCTCGCGACCGTGTTCATCACGTTCCCCTTCGTAGCGCGCGAGCTGATCCCGCTCATGCTGGAGCAGGGCAAGGACGACGAGGAAGCGGCCATCTCCCTCGGCGCAAACGGCTGGCAGACCTTCTGGCACGTCACCTTGCCCAACATCCGCTGGGGCCTGCTCTACGGCGTGCTGCTGTGCAACGCGCGCGCCATGGGTGAATTCGGCGCGGTCTCGGTCGTCTCGGGCCACATCCGGGGCGAGACCAACACGATGCCGCTCCATGTCGAGATTCTCTACAACGAGTACGATTTCGTCGGCGCCTTCGCGGTCGCCTCACTCCTGGCGCTGCTCGCCCTGGTGACACTTGTCGCCAAGACGGTGCTCGAATGGCGCTTCGGCCTCCATGCAGGAGCACGGCATTGATCCACCTTCGCGGCATAACCAAGCGCTTCGGCGATTACGCAGCGCTCCACGGCATCGATCTCGATGTCGCGCCGGGCGAGTTCATCGCGCTGCTCGGTCCCTCGGGCTCGGGCAAGACGACGCTTCTGCGCATCATCGCCGGACTCGAATTCCAGGACGGCGGTACTGTGCTGCTCGGCGGCGAGGATGTATCCCGCACACCCGTGGCGGATCGCCACGTCGGCTTCGTGTTCCAGCACTATGCGCTGTTCCGCCACATGACCGTGGCCGACAACGTCGCCTTCGGACTCAGCGTGCGCCGGGGGAAGGGCCGCCTCCCCAAGGCCGCGCGCCGCGCCCGCGCCGAGGAGCTGCTGCGCCTCGTCCAGCTCGAAGGCCTCGGCAGCCGATATCCGGGGCAGCTTTCCGGCGGCCAGCGCCAGCGCGTCGCGCTTGCCCGCGCGCTCGCCATCGAGCCGCGCCTGCTGCTGCTCGATGAACCCTTCGGCGCGCTCGACGCCAAGGTGCGCAAGGACCTGCGCCGCTGGCTGCGTGATCTGCACAAGGCGATGGGCCTGACCTCGATCTTCGTCACGCACGATCAGGAAGAAGCCCTCGAACTCGCCGACCGCGTGGTGGTGATGAACCAGGGCCGCATCGAGCAGATCGGCGCGCCGGATGCGGTCTACATGAACCCCGAAACCCCCTTCGTCTCGCACTTCGTGGGCGAGACCAATCGCTTGCCGGCACCCGGCGGCGAGATCCACTTCCGCCCGCACGAGATCACGCTCGCGGCGGACGGCGCGGAGGCGCTGCTCGTCGACAACGTGTTCCGCAAGGGCGCGGTGTGGCGCGCGGAAGGCCTGCTCGAGGGCAGCGGCCAGTTCGTCGAGCTCGATCTGCCGAGCAGCGGCGAAGCGCCCCGCCTCGGCGAGACGATCCGCTTCCATCCCCACCGCGCCCGCATGTTCAACGCAGCTGGAGACCAGACCCAAGGAGAAACCCGATGACCACACAACCGGCGCCCAGCGACGCGCAGCGCCATCTCGAAGAAAGCCTCGCCAGCGTGCGCGAGGCGCTGACCGGGCTGCGCTTCGGCACCGTCGCGCTCACTGTGCACGAAGGCCGCGTCGTTCAGATCGACGTGACCGAGAAGAAGCGGCTGAAACCCAGCTGACCTGATCCAATACCAATCACCCAATTCACAATCGCCCACCGGACCACCGGAGGCATCGTGACCCTCATCCAAAGGATTGACGATGACTTTGCGTGTCCTGCTCCTCGGCGGAGCGGCGATCCTGCCGCTTGCCGCCGCGACCCCGGCCTTTGCTGCCGAAACCGCCCCTGCAACCGATACTGCCGCGCCTGCTGACCAGACCACTTCGGTCGGCACCGGCCAGTCCGACAACGACACCATCGTGGTCACCGCGCGCCGCCGCGCCGAGACCGCGCAAGACGTGCCGCTCGCCATTTCGGTCGTCGGCGGCGATCACATCGACGCGACCGGCGCCTTCAACGTGGGCCGCCTCCAGCAGCTGACGCCAACGCTGCAGTTCACCTCGTCCAACCCGCGCAACACCTCGGTGAACATCCGCGGTCTCGGTGCGCCGCTCGGCCTCACCAACGACGGCATCGAGCAGGGCGTTGGCATCTATGTCGATGACGTCTACTTCGCGCGCGTCGCGTCCTCGACCTTCGACTTCCTCGACGTGAAGCAGATCGAAGTCCTGCGCGGGCCGCAGGGCACGCTCTACGGCAAGAACACGACCGCCGGCGCGATCAACATCACCAGCCGCCAGCCCTCGTTCGACACCGAGGGCCGTGTCGAACTGAGCGGCGGAAACTACGGCTTCTTCCAGGGCAAGGCGGCGGTCAACACGCCCTTGTCCGATACCGTCGCGGTGCGTCTGGCTGGCTCGTACACCCGTCGCAACGGCACGATCTACAACGTCACGTCCAACCTCGACGTCAACGCGCAGGACAACCTCGGCCTGCGCGGCCAGATCCTGTGGAAGCCGTCCAACGGCGTCGAGTTCACGCTGGCGGGTGACTTCAGCCGTCAGAACCCCATTTGCTGTACCCAGGTCTATGTACGCGTCGGCGCCACCCAGCGGCCGCTCAACCGCCAGTACGCCGCGCTCGCCGCCGCGCAGAACTACGCGGTGCCGAGCACCAATCCGTTCGACCGCGTGACCGACGTCGATACGCCGCTGCGCGCGAAGAACAAGATCGGCGGCATCTCGCTGCGCGCGAAGATCGATACCGGCATCGGCACGATCACTTCGGTGACGGCATGGCGCTTCTGGGACTGGGATCCCTCGAACGACCGCGACTTCCTTGGCCTGCCGATCACCGCCAAGTCGCAGAACCCCTCGCAGCAGAACCAGTATTCGCAGGAACTGCGGCTTTCGGGCGAGACCGGGAAGCTGGGCTACACCGTGGGTGCGTTCGGTTTCTACCAGAAGATCACCACGCAGGGCCTGCAACAGCAGGGTACAGCCGCCAGCCGCTGGCTGATCGCGCCGAGCAACGCCTTGTCGCGTGACCCCACCGTGCTCGACGGTCTGACCGCGAACAACGACATCAGCTTCAAGAACACCAGCGCGGCGATCTTCGGCAAGTTCACCTACAAGCTGACCGACACGTTCTCGATCCAGCCGGGCTTCCGCGTGAACTACGACAAGAAGGAAGGCAACTACAACTCGGTCGTCACCGACGGCGCGGGCAATCTCGTGGTGTTCGAATTTGATTCGGCTGGAAGGACGCTCAACAGCGCCCGCGAACGCGCGCAGCTGGCGGTGCTTGCCCCGCAATCGTTCAAGGCGAACTTCAGCGACTGGAACTTCTCGGGCGACGTCACTGCCGCGTGGGATGTCACCCGCGACATCCACCTCTACGCAACCTACGCGAAGAGCTTCAAGACGGGCGGCATCAACCTCAACGGCGTGCCCGCCGATGCCGTGACCGGCGTGCCGCTGCTCGATCTCGCCACGATCAAGCCGGAATCGGTCAACCACTACGAAGTGGGCATCAAGACCCAGTGGTTCGACCGCAAGGTGACCTTCAACCTGTCGGCCTTCCGCACCGATATCGGCAACTATCAGGCGCAGGTCTCCAACTTCGCGGTCGGGCTGATCCGCGGCTACCTCGCCAATGCGGACAAGGCGCGGTCGCAGGGCGTGGAGTTCGACGCCTCGTTCCGCCCGAGCGAGCGCTTCAACATCTATGGCAACGGCGCCTATACCGACGCCAAGTTCGTGAAGTTCACCAATGCGCCGTGCCCGCCGGAACTCTCGGGCGGCACCGCGCAGCCGCTCGATGCGAACGGTGTGCCCACCGGTCCGACGGCCGCGCCGGGTACGCCCGGCATCAGCCCGGCGCAGTGCGACATTTCGGGCTCGCGCCTTCCGGGCGTCTCGAAGTGGGCGTTCTCCTACGGCGCCGAAGGCAACGTGCCGGTCACGCTGCTGGGCAAGGAAGGCCAGGTCTACTTGGGCTTCGACGGCAGCTACCGTTCGTCGTGGTCGTCGAATGCCAGCCCCTCGGCCTATACCAATGTCGATGGCTATGCGCTGTCGAACTTCCGCCTCGGCTTCCGGACGGACAGCGGCATCGATGTCTTCGGCTGGGTCCGCAACGCGTTCGATGTGAACTACTTCGACCAGCTCGCGGTCGCGCCGGGCAGCACCGGCCTGATCGTCGGCAATGTCGGCGATCCGCGCACGTTCGGCGGCACGGTCAAGCTGATATTCTGACCAAGGCGGGGGAGGGGAGGTGCCCGCAGCGCCTCCCCGCATCGCTGCACGATGCTCAGGTGTTCCCCTGAATGAAGTCCCCCAGCACACCCAGCGCCGAACCTTCACCGCGGTTCTGCCCGCCACCCGGCATGGCCGCCGCCAGCATCCGCCCGGCAAGGCGCGCGAAGGGCAGCGACTGGATCCACACCTTGCCCGGCCCGGTAAGCCGCGCGAAGAACAGGCCTTCGCCGCCGAACAGCACGCTCTTCACGCCGCCCGCGCCGATCAGGTCGAAGGTCACGCCCGGCGTGTAGGCGGCAAGGCAGCCCGTATCGACATGGATCTCCTCGCCCGGCGCCAGCGTCCGTTCGGTCAGCGTGCCGCCCATCTGCACGAAGACCCAGCCATCCCCTTCCAGCTTCTGCATGATGAAGCCTTCGCCGCCGAACAGCCCGGTCATGATCCGGCGCTGAAACGCGATCCCGATGCTCACCCCGCGCGCGGCGCACAGGAAGCTGTCCTTCTGGCAGATCAGCGTGCCGCCCAGATCCGAAAGCTTGAGCGGCAGGATCGCGCCGGGGGTCGGGGAGGCAAACGCCACGCGCGCCTTGCCGTGGCCGGTATGGGTGAAGACCGTGGTAAACAGGCTCTCGCCCGTCAGCAGGCGCTTGCCCGCGCCGAGCAGCTTGCCCATGAACCCGCCGCCCTGATCCGCGCTGCCGTCGCCGAACACGGTGGTCATCTCGATCGAGCCGTCCTTCCACACGAAAGCCCCGGCTTCGGCCACCGCGCTTTCGCCGGGATCGAGCTCGATCTCGACGAATTGCAGCTCCTGACCCTTGATCTCGAAATCGATATCGTCGGCAATGCCCGCGCTGCGGGTGTGGCTCCAGGGACTGTTCATGGCCATCGGCGGCTCCTTGCTGCGGCTGGTGACGGTACTCGCGTCACCATAGCTGGTCCCGCCGCCTCCGCAGAGGACTTTTACGCGGCCGATGCCGTTCCTTCCGGCCAGACCAGCGCGAAAGCGCTCGCTTCATCCAGCGGCCGGCCAAGGTGATAGCCCTGGCCATATTCGCAGCCCATCTCGCGCAGCGAAGCGCCCTGTTCCATCGTCTCGATCCCCTCGGCCACCACCGAAAGGTTGAGATTGCTGGCGAGGTCGAGGATCGCGCGGATGATCTTGCGGCTCTTGGGATCGTCCATCGAGGCGATGAACGAGCGGTCGATCTTGAGCGTGTCGAACGGCAGGTTCTGCAGATAGCTCAGCGATGAATAGCCGGTGCCGAAATCGTCGAGGCTCGTCTTCACCCCCCAGCTGCGGACCTGTTCCAGCACTTGCCGCGTCTGGTCGGGATCGATGATCGCGACGCCCTCGGTCACCTCAAGGCGCACGAGTTCGGGGGGCACGCCGGTCTCCAGCAGCACGCGCTGGACGTGCGAGGAAAACGTGGGCTGGAGGAACTGCTGCGGCGCGATATTGATGCTGATGTAAGGCAGCTCGCCGGGCGCAAAGCCGCGCTCGGTCAGGCTTCGGTGCAGCCGCGCCATGGCGCTGCAGGCCTGCCGCAGCACCCAGTCGCCGATGAAAACGATAAGCCCGCCTGCTTCGGCCGCCGGAATGAACCGCCCCGGCTCGACCAGTCCGCGGTCCGGGTGGTTCCAGCGGATCAGGGCTTCGAACCCGCGCAGCTTTCCGGTGTTCGCGCCCGCCTTTCCCAGCGCGAAGATCGGCTGGTAATAGAGCGTGAACTGCTTCTCGCGGATCGCATCGCGCAGCTCGCTTTCGAGCGCCATGCGGTTGCGCCGCTCGTTGCCGAGGCTGTCCGAGAAGGTCACCACGCCGCCGTGGCCGCCGGACTTGGCCTCGTACATCGCAAGGTCCGCATCCTGCCGCAGCTGCTCCACCGAGGAATAGCTCGTGCCGCTGTGGGCGATGCCGATCGAAAGCCCGACATTGACGTATTCGTCGGCAACCTGGATCGGGGCCTTCAGCGCATCGATCAGCGCACCCGAAAGGTCCATGGCGATGGCCGGATCGGGCAGGGCATCCAGCACCACGACGAACTCGTCACCGCCCACCCGCGCCAGAGTCGCTCGCCAGCTGGCCTGATCGCCGCGCCGCCGCCCGCCCATCCGCGCGGTGATCACGCTGTCGAAGCGCCGCGCCGTCTCGATCAGCACGATATCGCCGGCATGATGGCCATACTTGTCGTTGATCGCCTTGAACCCGTCGAGGTCGATCACCAGCACGGCAAGGCCTTCGCGGCTTTCCGGCAGCCGCTCGAACGCCGCGCGTGAGCGTTCGTCGAGCAATGTGCGGTTGGGCAGGCCGGTCATGGCATCATGCAGCGCATCGTGCAGCAGCGCCGCGCGCGCACGCTCGCGCTCGATCACGCGGGCCAGCTGCGTCGCTGCCTGCGTCACCGTCAGCAGGATCGCGTCCTTGTCGATCATCGCGGTGCGCGCGAAGAACTCCAGCACGCAGACGATCTCCTCGCCGATCAGCACCGGGAAGCCGCAGGCCGAACGGATGCCGCAACTGGCCGCCTCGACGCGGCGGCAGAAGCTTGTTGCCAGTTCGCTCTCGTCGATCCAGTGCGGGTGCCCATCGCGCAGCACGCGGCCGGGCAGGCCTTCGCCGCTCGCGAATGTCCGGTCGCGCGTCGCCTCGACCAGCGGGAACAGGCGCGCCGGTTCGGCCGTGTACCAGGCATCGCAAGCGACCGCCGCGCCGTAGCCTTCGACGCGGTAGGCCGTGCCGAAGGCCCAGTTCATGTGCTCGCAGATTTCCTTGAGCACTTCGCCGATGGCCTCGCTGAAATCGTTTGAACGATTGGCGCAATCGGTGATCCGCTGCAGCAGCGCGAGCCGCACCTGGCTTTCGTAGAGTTCGCGCAGCCCCCGTTCGGCGATCGCCTCGGCCTGCAGCCGCCCCTCGCGTTCGCGCTGGACGAGGCGTTCGAGCCGCTCGACCGCCATCGCCGCATCGTGGGGAAGGGGGATCGCCTCCTGCTTCACGGGTTCCAGTCCAGCGCGATCCGGCACACGGGCTGGCCGTCCAGCATGCAGGCGAGGTGCTCGATGGCAACCCGGTCGCCGTAATGGTCTGCCGCGCCTTCGATGAAGCCGTGCGCCAGCCGGCACATCCGCCGCGGTGACTTGTAGGCGAGGCCCGTTCTGCCATCCTCCAGATCGTGGAAGTGGAAATGCGGGCAGCCCGCCCCGGCATAGAGCTTGCGGACTTCGGGATGGATGATGTCGTTGATGCTCGCCACGAACGATTGCGCGTTCTTGTGCGGCGTGAAAAACATCTCGTAGCGTTCGTGGAGCAGGGGGATAGCGCTGCGCCCGAACCAGCGCAGGACCTCGCCCGCGCTCAGCCCCAGGGCGGTGGAGGCCGCATCGACCAGCCGGACCACCTCGCTGTCGGGATAGCTGCCCAGAGACGTATAGGCGCCGTCCAGCCCGGCCATTTCGAGCAGGCCGTCCCACGCCAGCAGGCCATGCTCGCGCACCACGGCATCCTCGAGGAGGTTGAACACGACACCTTTCATCGCTGCACACACTTTCCGCAGGTTTTGTCGGGCGCGGGGAATGCCATCAGGCCGGTGCGCGGCGCGTGAAACGGGCTATCGGGCGCTTTGCCTATTGCCGAACACGAAGGCGCTAACCATGTTTCTGCCACGTCGGCAGCCCTCCTGATTGATCGATCCAGTCAATCAATCTGCTCGGAATTGATCATTAGCGGCTTGTAACGTTTCGCGCTAAAGGCGCCCCGGCCACACCGGCTAACCCCATTCATGCGGACCATTCCGGCCCGCGATCACAAGGAAGCGAGCGCATGTCCCTGCTGAGCACCCCGATCAAGCCCTTCGCCAACACCGCCTACAAGGAAGGCAAGTTCGTCGACATCACCGAAGCCGATATCGCCGGCAAGTGGGCAGTGTTCTTCTTCTACCCGGCCGACTTCACCTTCGTGTGCCCGACCGAGCTCGAAGACCTCCAGGACAACTACGCCGAGCTGCAGAGCATGGGCGTCGAAGTGTTCGGCGTCTCGACCGACACGCACTTCAGCCACAAGGCCTGGGCGGACAGCTCGCCAGCCATCGGCAAGATCACCTACTACCTCGTCGGTGACCAGAACCACACGCTGACAAATGCCTTCGACAACCTGCGCCCCGGCGTCGGCCTGGCCGACCGCGGCACGTTCGTCGTCGATCCCGACGGTATCATCCAGCTGATCGAAATCACCCCCGAGGGCGTGGGCCGCAACGCTGCCGAACTCGTCCGCAAGATCAAGGCCGCCAAGTACTGGCGCGAGCACCCCGGTCAGGTCTGCCCGGCCAAGTGGGAAGAAGGCAGCGAGACCCTCGCGCCCTCGATCGACCTGGTTGGCAAGATCTAAGCCGGCAAGATCTGATGATCCTTCGCGAGAGCGCCGGCACTCCCCCCGCACGGCCTCTCGCACTCCGCCGGGCGGCGGTTTCTCCTCCCCCCTCCGCCGCCGCCCGGCACTACCTCACCGTTATGATTGCTTGCCCGCGCCGGTGAACCGCACCGGCCGCGCCTGTCCGTTCGCCTTCAAGGAACTTCCGCCATGTCGCTGCTCGATGCCGCCACGACCGCCCAGCTCAAGACCTATCTCGGCAACCTGCGCCGTCCGATCGAGCTCGTCGCTTCGCTCGGGGAAGGCCAGAAGAGCGCCGACACGAAGAGCCTTGTCGAGGAAATCGCCGCGCTCTCCGACAAGGTGACCGCCCGCTTCGACGGCACCGACGCCCGCAAGCCCAGCTTCGCCATCGGCGCGGCGGGCGATGAAGCCCGTGTGCGTTTTGCCGGCCTGCCGCTCGGCCACGAGTTCACCTCGCTGATCCTCGCACTGCTCCATGTCGGCGGCCACCCGCCCAAGGAGGAAGCGGACCTGCTCGAAACCGTGCGCGGCCTCGAAGGCCCGCTGAAGTTCGAAACGTTCTTCTCGCTGACCTGCCAGAACTGCCCGGACGTTGTGCAGGCGCTCAACATCATGGCCGCGCTCAACCCGCAGGTCACGCATGTCGCCATCGACGGCGCGCTGTTCCAGGACGAAGTCGAGCAGCGCAAGATCATGGCCGTGCCGCAGGTGTTCCTGAATGGTGAGCCGTTCGGGCAGGGCCGCATGGATCTCGCGCAGATCGTCGCCAAGATCGATACCGGCGCGGTTGCCCGCGCAGCGGAGAAGATCGCCGCCAAGGAGCCCTTCGACGTGCTCGTCGTCGGCGGCGGCCCGGCCGGCGCGGCAGCGGCGATCTACGCCGCGCGCAAGGGCATCCGCACCGGCGTCGTCACCGAGCGTTTCGGCGGGCAGGTGCTCGATACGATGGGCATCGAGAACTTCATCTCGGTCCAGCACACCGAAGGCCCGCGCCTCGTCGCCCAACTCGAACAGCACGTTAAGGACTACGATGTCGACGTGATGAACCTGCAGAAGGCTGTCAGCCTGAAGCCCGCCAACGGCGATGGCCTCGCGACAATCGAGCTGGAAAGCGGCGCAAGCCTGCGCGCGAAGACCGTCATCCTCTCCACCGGCGCGCGCTGGCGGCAGATCGGCGTGCCGGGCGAGGAAGAGTACCGCAACAAGGGCGTCGCCTATTGCCCGCACTGCGATGGCCCGCTCTACAAGGGCAAGCGCACTGCGGTGATCGGCGGCGGCAATTCGGGCGTCGAGGCAGCGATCGACCTCGCCGGGATCGTCGCCCACGTCACGCTGATCGAATACGACAGCGAGCTGCGCGCCGACGCCGTGCTCCAGACCAAGCTGCGCAGCCTGCCCAACGTCACCGTGATCACCTCGGCGCGCACCACCGAAGTGACCGGCGACGGCGAGAAGGTCACCGGCCTCGTCTACCGCGACCGCACCACCGACGCGGAGCACCGCATCGCGCTCGAAGGCGTGTTCGTCCAGATCGGCCTCGTCCCCAACACCGAATGGCTGCAGGGCGCGCTCGCCATGACCAACTATGGCGAGATCGAGATCAACAGCCACCTCGCCACCAACATCCCCGGCGTCTTCGCGGCGGGCGACGTCACCACCGTGCCCTACAAGCAGATCGTCATCGCGATGGGCGAAGGCTCGAAGGCCGCACTTTCCGCCTTCGACTACCTGATCCGCCATTGAGGCTGACCCCAAGCCCCTCCCGCCTGCGGGAGGGGCTTGGGGTGGGCAAGCGGCCAATCGCCCCATTTGCCTTGCCAATCCCCCGCGCTTCACGCTGCACTGCGACAAAAGTTTGCGTCCAGACCTCTCCCACCGTAAGGAAACCGTCGCAATCCGCCTCAGCGAGACAGAAAGGCCAACCCTTGTCGATCGAGACAACGCGGTCCAATGACACTGCGACGCGCCCGGTGCCGCTCAGTCGGCAGGCCGCCACGCCCGAACTAGACCTCGACGGGCTCGACCGCATTCTCGGCATTCATGTCGGCACGATCAACACGCTGCTCGTCTCGCGGATCGAGCGCCAGCTCGAACCCTTCAAGGTCACCCCCAAGCAGGTCGCGATCCTCTGGCTGGTCAACGCCAATCCCGGCGTCAAGCAGTCCGACCTCTCGCGCTTCTTCAAGATCGAGCGACCGACCGTGCACCAGTTCGTGCGCCAGCTCACCATGAACGGCCATCTCGTCTCGGAACCCTCGAAGCTCGATCGCCGCGCCGGGGGCCTGTGGATCACCGAGACCGGCACGGCCACGCTCACCGCCGCGCGCGAGATCATCTTCACCGATGAAGCCGATCTGCTCAGCCCGCTGACGGCCGACGAGCAGGCCGAACTCTACCGCCTCATCATCAAGGTCTATCTTTCCGCACCGAACCGGACCTGAACCTTTCGGGCCGGCGAACAACATATTAAGCTCGGATACAGGACGCCGGTCCTAAAAGGACGGGGTCAGACAGGGGAGTTTCTCATGGCAATTTCGAAGACTGGTCTTGGTTTCACGGCTTTCGGCGCGGTCACGCTCGCGGCACTCGCCGCTGCCACGGCGGCGCAGGCTGCCCTTCCGGCGGGCGATGCGGCCCGCGGCAAGACGGTCTTTGCCCGCTGCGCCGCCTGCCACGATCTCAACACCGGCGCGATCCGCCTCGGCCCCAGCCTCAAGGGCGTGATCGGCCGCAAGGCGGGCACGTTCGCCAACTTCAGCTACTCGGCCGGCATGAAGAGCAAGGGCGTGACCTGGGGTCCGGACACGCTCGACCAGTTCCTCACCGCGCCGATGAAGTACGTCCCCGGCACGCGCATGGCCTTCCCGGGCCTCAGCAATCCGCAGGACCGCGCCGACGTGATCGCCTACCTCAAGGCTTCGGCGAAGTAACAGCGCGCTGATAACGTTCACTTTTGAGCCCCGCTCCGGCCCGGTCGGAGCGGGGCTTGTCGTATAAGGTCCCGCAGAATCAGGGACTCTTGTCCACCACGGCGATACGTATGCGCCGCATATGCAGGTGGACTTTCTCCCCACGCTTGGCACAAACAGGGTCAGCAAGGCCGGCAGATAATCGGCTGCAAGGAGAGTTAGACCCCATGGCCATGGCCCCGACAGCCGCTGCTGATCCCGCTTCCGCGTCCGATGCCGGCAACATCGATGCCCCCGAACTGCGCGTCTTCGTCATGGCGCTGTTCTTCCTTTTCGGCGGCATCACCTCGCTCAACGATGTGATCATCCCGAAGCTGAAGGACCTCTTCACGCTCAACTACACCCAGGCCATGCTGGTGCAGTTCTGCTTCTTCACCGCCTATTTCGTCGTCGGCGTCCCCGGCGCGGCGCTGGTCAAGCGGATCGGGTACATGCGCGGCGCCGCGGTAGGCCTGCTGACGATGATGGCGGGCTGCCTGCTGTTCATCCCGGCCTCGCAGAGCGCGCTCTATGTGCTCTTCCTCCTCGCGCTGTTCATTCTCGCCAGCGGCGTCGTGCTGGTGCAGGTCGTCTCCAACCCGCTGATCTCGCTGCTCGGCCCGGCAAAGACCGCAAGCAGCCGCCTCACCTTCGCGCAGGCGTTCAACTCGCTCGGCACCGTGCTGTTCCCGCTCGTCGGCGCCAGCCTGATCCTCGGTCAGATCAAGGACGTGAAGGCCGATCAGCTCGTCGGCCCGGCGCTCGATGCCTACCGCGTCACCGAGAGCCAGCTGGTCGTCAACACCTACATCGGCCTCGCCGTCAGCCTCGCGCTGGTTGCCGCTGTCGTCTGGGCCAATCGCAACCGCCTGAAGGGCGAGCGCCACGAGGAAAGCTCGCTTTCCGCCAGCTTCGCGCTCCTCTCGCGCCCCCGCTTCGGCTTCGGCGCGCTGTGCATTTTCCTCTATGTCGGCGCCGAAGTGTCGATCGGCTCGATCATCGTCAACTATCTCGCGCAGCCCACCGTCATGGGCCTTACGCACGAGGCGGCGGGCGGCGAGATCTGGAAGTACTGGTTCGGCGCGATGGTCGGCCGGTTCATCGGTTCGGCCCTGCTGCGGGTCGTCAGCCCGGGCAAGACGCTCGCGGGCTGCGCCGCCGGTGCGATCGCGCTGCTGGCGATCTCGACGCACACTTCGGGCCTCGTCTCAGCCTACAGCCTGCTCGCCATCGGCCTGATGAACTCGATCATGTTCCCCACCATCTTCACGCTCGCCTGCGAAGGCCTCGGCAAGCGTGCGGCGGACGGGTCGGGCATCATCAACGTCGCGATCTTCGGCGGCGCGGTCGTCCCGCTCGCCACTGGCGCACTCGCCGATGCGACCGGCAGCCTCACCCTGTCGCTGGTGCTGCCTGCGCTGTGCTACGCGGTGATCGTGGCGTTTGGGCTCTATGCCGTGCGTCCGGTCGAGCCGATCGAAGGGTAAACGGCGGCGGGGGTATTTCTACTCCCGGCGTTGACATTCGGCAGTCCCCGGCCAAATTGGGGACATGCTTTCGCAGAAGACGCGTTACACGATCCGCGCTCTCCAGCACCTTGCCGATACCTTCGGGCAGGGGCACGGTCCGGTGCGGCTCGATGCGATTGCCGAAGCGCAGAACATCCCGCGAAAGTTCCTCACCGTCATCCTTTCGGAAATGGCGCGCGAGGGCATCGTGATTTCGCACCGCGGGCGGGAAGGGGGCTATGAACTCGCGCTCCCGCCCGTCGACATCCGCTATGGCGACATCATCCGGCTCACCCGCGGCAGCCTCGCCCTCACGCCCTGCGCCAGCCGCAATGCGCACGAAACATGCAATAACTGCCTGCCCGAAGCCGAATGCCGCCTGCGCGGCCTGATGCTGCAACTGCGCGACGAGATGGCGGCGATGCTCGACCGCATCACGCTCGCCGATCCGATCACGCTCGAACCGCCGTTCGAGGAAGCCCCCACAGAAGCTGCGCAATAGGTCCGGCAAAAGCCGCGAACTTCACTTGGCGTTCATTCGCCTGCTGGCTATAGCACCCGGCATGATCTCGTCTGTCACCGGTCGCGGCGCGCTGCGCCTTCTCGCTCTAGCCTCCGCCACTGCCTTGCTCGGACTGACCGCAGGCTGCGCCGGTACCAAGGCCAAGAAGGACGTGGCCTACGTCGCGCGCGACGTCGATACGCTCTACGCCGCCGCCAAGGACCGGCTGGACAAGGGCGATGCCAAGCAGTCCGCCGCGCTGTTTGACGAAGTAGAACGCCAGCACCCCTATTCGCCCTGGGCCCGCCGCGCCCAGCTGATGAGCGCGTTCAGCTACTATGCCGCGCGCGATTATGCGAAGTCAGTGCAGTCGGCGCAGCGCTTCCTCTCGATCCACCCGGGCAACAAGGACGCGCCTTACGCCTACTACCTCGTCGCGCTGTGCTATTACGAGCAAATCAGCGACGTGACGCGCGACCAGAAGATCACCCAGCAGGCGCTTACCGCGCTGACCGAAGTGATCCGCCGCTATCCCAACACGACCTACGCTATCGACGCGCGGCTCAAGCTCGATCTCGTCAACGATCACCTTGCCGGCAAGGAAATGGAGATCGGCCGCTTCTATCAGCGCAGCGGTAAGTGGCTCGCCTCCGCGCTCCGCTTCCGCACGGTGATCGACAAGTATCAGTCGACCAGCCACACGCCCGAGGCGCTTTACCGCCTCGTCGAAAGCTATCTCGTGCTCGGCCTGCCAGAACAGGCGCAGAAGTCCGCTGCCGTTCTTGGTGCGAACTACCCCGGCAACGAGTGGTACCAGCGCGCCTACAGCCTGATGAACAAGAAGGCGCCCGGCACGACCGCCAGCTGAGACGGCGTGGGCTGATCAGGCCGCCTTGCTCGCGTTGCGCGAATGGGCGGCACTGCCCAGCGCGCCGAGGAACTGATCGGTCGCGCATTCCCAGCTGTAGCTTGCGCCATAGGCCGCCGCCGCGTCGCGGTTGCAGGTAAGCGCGGCAGTGATCGCTTGCGCCAGATCTTCGTCCAGCGCGCCGACCGGTTCGGCGAGATTGCCGTCCGGCCCGAGGCCGCCGGGGCCGACCACGTCGATGGGGCCGGGGACCGGATAGGCGGCAACCGGCAGCCCGCAGGCCATCGCCTCGATCATCACCAGACCGAATGTGTCGGTCCGGCTCGGGAAGACAAAGACGTCCGCCGAGCAATAGGCCTGCGCCAGCGGCGTACCGGACAGCGCGCCAAGGAACTTCGCATCGGGGTAGCGCGCGCGCAGCTGCGCAAGGTCGGGGCCGTTGCCGACGATGACCTTGGTGCCGGGCACATCGGCATCGAGGAACGCGCCGAGGTTCTTCTCGACCGCGACGCGGCCGACATTGAGCAGGATCGGGCGCGGCAGATCGGCGAGCACATCGAGCGGCGCATGCTGCGGATGGAACAGGCTTGCATCGATTCCGCGCGACCACAGCCTTGCCTGGGTCAGTCCGTGCCCGGCCAGCTCGGTCAGCAAGGTCTGGGTCGAGGCCAGCACCGCGTGGCTCGAGGAATGGAAACGCCGCATGATCGGCCAGAAGCGGTCCGGGCTGAGGCCGGTACGCACCGCCGCATATTCGGGGAAGCGGGTGTGGAAGGCGCTGGTGAACGGCACGCCGTTCGCCTTGCACCAGCCGCGCGCCGCCCAGCCGATCGGGCCTTCGGTGGCGATGTGGACGATGTCCGGATCGAAATCGCGCAGCATCCGCCGGGTGCGGAAGCGCGGCAACATGGCGAGGCGGATTTCCTTGTAGCCCGGCAGGCCGAAGGTGAAGAACTGGTTCGGCGTGACCAGCATCACCTCATGGCCGCGCGCGGTCACATGCTCGATGGTGGTGGCCAGTGTCCGGACAACACCGTTGACCTGAGGATGCCAGGCATCGGTGCACAGCGCGATCTTCATGCCTCTTCCTTGATCCGCGCGGTTTCGGCGGCGCTGTCCTTGGCGGTCTTGGCGAAGGCTTCCTCGAAGCAGATCGCCGCCCAGTCGACGATGGTGATCGCGCCGGCATGGTCCTCGACCAGCGCGGTGCAGCTTTCGACCCAGTCGCCGTCGTTGTAGTAGGTCACCTCGCCGATCTGGCGGATTTCCGCGCAGTGGATGTGCCCGCAGACCACCCCGTCGACGTCCATGTCGCGCGCCGCATGGGCCACCGCTTCCTCGAACGCGCAGACGAACTGCACCGCGTTCTTCACCCGCTTCTTGAGGTAGGCGGACAGCGACCAGTAGGGCAGCTTGAACCAGCGGCGGACTTTGTTGAACCAGCGGTTGGCGCGCAGCAGGAAGGCGTAGGCCTGGTCGCCGAGGAATGCGAGCCAGCGCGCATAGAGCACCACGCCGTCGAACTTGTCGCCGTGCGTCACCAGCAGGCGGCGGCCGTCGGCGGTCGTGTGCACCGCCTCCAGCGCGATCTCCACCCCGCCGAAGCTCATGCCCGCATAGGGCCGCAGCATCTCGTCATGGTTGCCCGCGATCAGCACCACGCGCGTGCCGCGGTGCGCCATCTTGAGCACGCGGCGCACCACTTCGTTGTGCGCATCGGGCCAGTACCACCCGCGCGAAAGCCGCCAGCCGTCGACGATGTCGCCGACCAGATAGAGCGTCTCGCACTCGATCGAGGCGAGGAAATCGAGCAGCATGTCGGCATTGCAGCCGCGCGTGCCGAGATGGATGTCCGAAACCCAGACCGTGCGCACCTTGCGCTTGGGGCGGAAACCGCGCGGCTCGGGCAGATCGAGCCAGGCAGGAATGGACTTGGCAAGTTCGGTCGCCGGGGAGGACATTCCCCAGGCCTGTGCGCGGCGTGTCATCCCGAAATCCCTATCAGTTTGCTAACTGAGCCGAATCCCTGTCACAATCCCATGTCGCTCACGTTGCACTCTGTCACGTCACTGTCATGCCTGGGCCTGTTTCCCGGGCTTATCCACAAGTTTGCCAACATCGTGCGTTCTCTTTGCGCGCATGGTGACGCGGCGCGGCGGACTGGGTAAGGATCGCTGACGATGCTTACCGGGCTTTCCATCCGCAATGTGGTCCTGATCGAAGCGCTCGACCTTGCGTTCGGGCGCGGGCTCGGCGTGCTGACCGGCGAGACCGGCGCGGGCAAGTCGATCCTGCTGGATTCGCTGGGCCTCGTGCTGGGCGACCGCGCCGACGGCGGCCTGATCCGCGCGGGCACCGACGAAGCGAGCGTCACCGCGACCTTCGAGTTCGCCGCGCTGCCCGATGCACTCCGCACCGCGTTGGCGGATGCCGAGATCGCGATCGAACCCGGCGAGCCCCTGATCATCCGCCGCCGCTTGCGCGCCGAAGGCGGAAACGCGGTGGGCAGCCGGGCATTCGTCAACGACCAGCCGGTCAGCGTCGCCCTGCTGCGCGAACTGGCGCGCAGTCTTGTCGAACTCCACGGCCAGCACGATGACCGCGGCCTCGTCAACGCGCGCGGCCACCGGGCGCTGCTCGACCGTTATGCCCGTGCCGATGTGGCCGACGTCACCGCCGCATGGGACAAGTGGCGCGCCGCCGAAAACGCGCTTGCCGAAGCCGAGGCGCGTCTCGCCGCCGCCTCGGCCGAACAGGACCTGCTTATCGCGCATCTCGCCGAACTCACCTTGCTCGCGCCGGAAGTGGGCGAGGAAGCGGAACTGGCGCAGCAGCGCGCGGGCATGCAGAAGGGCGAGCGCCTTTCGGGCGATCTGGCCGAACTCCAGCACTTGTGGTCGGGTTCGGATTCCGCGCTCGCATCCTTGCGCAGCGCCTCGCGCCGGCTCGACCGCATCGCGCACGAGCACCCGCTGCTCACCGAAGCGATGGAAGCGCTCGACCGCGCCGTGATCGAGGCGAGCGAGGCCGAGGACAAGCTCGAGAAGGCCGCCGAAGCCCTAGCGCATGATCCCATGCTGCTCGACCGGATCGAGACTCGCCTGTTCGATCTGCGCGCCGCGGGCCGCAAGCACGGCTGCAGCGTCGACGAACTGCCCGCCCGCATGCTGGAAATGCGCGCCGCGCTCGACCAGATCGAAGGTGGGGAAGCCGCCATCGCCGGTCTCGCCCGCGCCGCGCAGGATGCCGGGCTCGACTACCGCGCCAAGGCGGAAAGTCTCTCGGTCGCGCGCGCCGAAGCAGCGCGGCGGCTCGATGCGGCCGTCGCGGCGGAGCTTGCGCCCCTGAAGCTCGATGCCGCCCGCTTCCGCACCGCCGTCGTCCGCCTGCCGGAAGACCGCTGGGGCCCGCAAGGCGTCGATGCCGCCGAGTTCCTCATCTCCACCAACCCCGGCGCGGACTTCGCCCCACTCGCCAAGATCGCCTCGGGCGGCGAACTCTCGCGCTTCATCCTCGCGCTCAAGGTCGCGCTCGCCGAAGAGGGCGGCGCGGCGACGGTGATCTTCGACGAGATCGACCGCGGCGTCGGCGGTGCGGTCGCGAGCGCCATCGGCGAACGTCTGGCGCGGCTCGCATCGAACGGCCAGCTGCTCGCCGTCACCCACAGCCCGCAAGTCGCCGCGCGCGGGACGGCGCATTACCTCATTGCCAAGTCCTCCGAAGGCACGGTCACGCGCACTTCGGTCGTCCAGCTCGATGCCGGGGGGCGGCAGGAGGAAATCGCGCGCATGCTCTCCGGCGCCGAAATCACCCCCGAAGCGCGCGCGCAGGCCGAACGTCTGCTCGAACAGGCATGACCTCCCACCCGCTCGACCGCCCGATCTGGTCCCTGCTCAATGGCCCGCAGGCTTCGCTCGCCGTGGCCACCGGCACGACCTGCCGCATCGATCCGACCTACGGCCCCTTCGCCGCTGCCGCGCCCGGCCATGACGCCGAACTTGCCGGTCTTCTCACCAGCGCAGACGACGAGATCTGGCTGCTCGAGGCCAAGGAGCAGGCCCCGCCTCCCGGCACCCGCGTGCTGCGTACAGCCCCGCTGCTCCAGATGATCGCCGACGGCCCGCTGGAGGCGCACCCGATCGATCCCGAGCTCATCCTCATGACCGAAGCCGACGCGCCGGAAATGACCGCGCTCGCGCTGGAAACCCAGCCCGGTCCCTGGCGCTCGCACACCCACCGCTACGGCCCCTACTATGGCTTGCGCGAGGAAGGCCGCCTCATCGCCATGGCCGGCGAACGCATGCGCCCCGCGCCGGGCCTCGCCGAACTCAGCGGCGTCTGCACCGCGCCTGACCGGCAGGGCAGGGGCCTCGCCGGCCGCATGATCAAGCGCGTGCTGGCGGGCTTCCTTGAGCGCGGCGACACCCCGTTCCTTCACAGCTACGCCCATAACACCCACGCCATCCGCCTCTACGAAACGCTCGGCTTCCGCGCCCGCATCTCGCTGGTGGTGACCGTGCTGGGGAGAGCGGAATGACCAAGGGCTGCCCAAAAGCCCCCTCCTCTTCAGAGGAGGGGGTTGGGGGTGGTGGCGGAAGGCGCCAACATCTCCTGAAACACGCCGCAAGAATGCGCCGCGAACCCACCGAACCCGAACGCCTGCTCTGGCTGGAACTGAAGGACCGCCGCCTCGGCGGCTTCAAGTTCCGACGGCAGGCCACCATCGGCAATCGCATCGCCGACTTCTTCTGCCCCGAGAAAGGTCTTGTCATCGAAGTCGACGGACATACCCATGGCCGGGAAGCGGACGTGATTCGAGATGCGGCGCTGGAAAAGTCGACCGGCTTTCGCACGATCAGGTTCACCAACGGAGACGTGATGACAAACATCGAGGGTGTGAAGATGGCGCTGCTGGATGCATTGCAAACAAGCGCCGATCGGTGGGGCGGGCGCCGCAGCACCACCCCCAACCCCCTCCTCTGAAGAGGAGGGGGCTCAGTGACCACCCTGTCCGAAGCCGATGCCGCCAATGAACTGATGCGCCTCGCCAGGCAGATCGCGCATCATGACCGGCTCTATCACGCGCAGGACGCGCCCGAGATCAGCGACGCCGAGTACGACGCGCTCGTCCGCCGCAACGCGGAGCTCGAAGCGGCGTTCCCGCACCTCATCCGCGCCGACAGCCCCAGCCGCAAGGTCGGCCACGAAGTCGCCGCCTCGCCGCTGAGCAAGGTCACCCACGAGGTTCGCATGATGAGCCTCGACAACGCCTTCTCCGACGAGGAGGTCGAGGAATTCGTCGCCCGCGTCCGCCGCTTCCTCGCCTTGCCGCCGGAAGCCGAAGTGGCGATGACCGCCGAGGACAAGATCGACGGCCTCTCCTGCTCGCTGCGCTACGAGAACGGCCGCCTCGTCCGCGCCGCCACGCGTGGCGACGGGCAAGTGGGTGAAGACGTCACCGCCAATGTCGCCCATATCGCCGATATCCCGCAGGTCCTCACCGGCGATGCCCCGGCGGTGTTCGAGATCCGCGGCGAGGTCTACATGGCCAAGGCCGATTTCGCAGCCTTGAATGCTGGGCAGGAAGAGAAGGGCGACCGGCTCTTCGCCAATCCGCGCAATGCCGCCGCCGGATCGCTGCGCCAGAAGGACGCGAGCGTCACCGCCAGCCGCCCATTGCGCTTCCTCGCGCACGGCTGGGGCGCGGCGAGTGCAGTGCCCGGCGAGACACAGTTCGAGGTGATGCAGCAGATCGCCGCGTGGGGCGTGCCCGTCTCGCCGCTGCTGGTGCGCTGCCATTCGGTCGAGGCCATGGTGGAGCACTACCGCAGCATCGGCGCCCAGCGGCCGGGCCTGCCCTATGATATCGACGGCGTCGTCTACAAGGTCGACCGGCTCGACTGGCAGGAGCGCCTCGGCTTCGTCGCCAAGGCGCCGCGCTGGGGGCTTGCGCGCAAGTTCCCCGCCGAGCGCGCCGAGACGGTGATCGAGGCGATCGACATCCAGGTCGGCCGCACCGGCAAGCTCACTCCGGTCGGCCGCCTGCGCCCGGTGCTGGTCGGCGGCGTCACCGTCACCAATGTCACGCTCCACAACCGCGACGAGATCGGGAGGCTCGGCCTGCGCGTGGGCGACCGCATCGTCCTCCAACGCGCGGGCGACGTGATCCCGCAAGTCGTCGACAACCTGACCCGCGAGGAACCGCGCGAAGCCTACCGGTTTCCCGATCACTGCCCGGAATGCCAGTCCGAAGCCGTCGCCGAAGAAGGCGAAGTCGATGTGCGCTGCACCGGCGGCCTGATCTGCCCGGCCCAGCGCGTCGAACGCCTGCGCCACTTCGTCAGCCGCGCCGCGCTTGATATCGAGGGGTTGGGCGAGAAGACGATTGTCGAGTTCTTCGGCCTCGGCTGGCTCGAAAGCCCCGCCGATATCTTCCGCCTCCACCAGCGCCGCCAGGAGATCGTCGGGCGCGAGGGGTGGAAGGACAAGTCTGTGGACAACCTGTTGGCAGCGATCGAGGCCAAGCGCAGCCCCGATGCCGCGCGCCTGCTGTTCGGGCTCGGCATCCGCCACGTGGGCGCGGTGACCGCGCGCGACCTGATGAAGCGGTTCACGACACTTCCAGCGCTGCGCGCAGTAGCAGAAGCCGCCCATTCCTCCCCGGAACGGGGAGGGGGACCAGCGAAGGTGGTGGAGGGGCACGATGAGACCGAACACGCCCGCGCCGAACTCCTTTCCATCGAAGGCGTCGGCCCCGTCGTGGTCGAGGCGCTCGGCGATTTCTTCCACGAACCGCACAACGTGGCGGTGTGGGACGACCTGCTCTCCGAAGTCACCCCGCCCGCCTACATCGTCGAGACCAAGGCCAGCGCAGTCGCGGGCAAGACGGTGGTCTTCACCGGCAAGCTCGAGACGATGAGCCGCGACGAGGCCAAGGCACAGGCCGAAGCCCTCGGCGCGCGGGCGGCGGGGTCGGTATCCGCAAAGACCGATCTCGTGGTGGCGGGTCCCGGCGCCGGTTCCAAACTCAAGCAGGCCGCCGCGCTTGGTATCGAAGTGATCGACGAGGCCGCATGGGCCGAAATCGTCAAGGCGGCGGGGTAGGGCGATGTTGCTGCTGCTCGCCGCTGCCACCATGATGTCCGCCTATCCTGACGAGGGCCGCGTCCGGCGCGAGATGCGGGCAGCGCCGCGCCCGGTGCGGGAGTTCCTCGTCAGGCGCGCCGGTTGCAACCATTGGGGCGGCGAGGAAGGCTATGACGCCGAGCGCGCCAGGCAGATCGCCGAAGCCGCGCGCAAGCTGCGGTGCAACTGGATCGATCTCGACGAGCGGCGCCTCGAGCGGCGCTACGCGAAATCGCCGCGCGTGATCTGGCTGCTGAAGAAGACCCGCGATTGGGACACTTTGCCATAAGGTTTGGGCCATGACCTTCGAAGACCTCACTCCCATCGGCACCGAAGCCGGCACGCTCCTCAAGGCGCGCGGCCAGTCCATCGCTGTCGTCGATGGCGCAACCGGCGGCCTCATTTCCGCCGCGCTGCTCGCGATGCCGGGGGCTTCGGCCTATTTTCGCGGCGGCGGGGTGATCTACACGCTCAAGGGCCGCCGCATGGTGCTGGGGCATGAGCCGGGAAGCCTGCGCGGTCTCACCTCCGCCACCGAAGCCTATGCCCTCGCGCAAGCCCGCCTTATCCGCGCGCGCTATGAAAGCGATTGGGGCGTGGCGGAAACCGGCGCGGCGGGGCCGGGTGTCCATCCGCTCGGCGTCGCCTCCGGCACCAGCGCGGCAGCCGTGGTCGGGCCAGACTACGAAACGGCGCTGGTGATCGAGACGGGGCATGACGACCGCCTCGCCAACATGATCGCCTTCACCCGCAACGCGCTGGACTTGCTGCTTGCGGGTTTGTCGGCCGCATAGAACGCCGCGCGGCGGCCCCCAAACCCCGTCCATGCTGAGCTTGTCGAAGCACTGTCCTTGTTTTTTCGGCCCGGCACTGCGCTGCGAAGAAAGAACGGTCCTTCGACAAGCTCAGGACGGACGGGAAGGGTGAGGCTGGCGCTCAGCGCTCCGCGCGATCCCGAGGTCCTCCCCAAACCCCGTCCATGCTGAGCTTGTCGAAGCACTGTCCTTGTTCTTTCGGCCCGGCACTGCGCTGCGAAGCAAGAACGATCCTTCGACAAGCTCAGGACGGACGGGAAGGGTGAAGCTGGGGCTCAGCGCTCCGCGCGATCCCGAGGTCCTCCCCAAACCCCGTCCATGCTGAGCTTGTCGAAGCACTGTCCTTGTTCTTTCGGCCCGGCACTGCGCTGCGAAGAAAGAACGATCCTTCGACAAGCTCGGGACGGACGGGAAGGGTGAGGCTGGCGCTCAGCGCTCCGCGCGATCCCCAAGTCCTCCCCCAAACCCCGTCCATGCTGAGCTTGTCGAAGCACTGTCCTTGTTCTTTCGGCCCGGCACTGCGCTGCGAAGAAAGAACGATCCTTCGACAAGCTCAGGACGGACGGGAAGGGTGAAGCTGGCGCTCAACGCTCAGCGCGGTCCCGAGATCCGCCGTCTGAGCCACAGGATCGACCAGTTGCCGCGTTGCATCCGCGCGCGCAGCGAAAAGCCCGCGCGCGTATAGGCGGTCCGCACAGTCGGCTCCTGCGCCGTCAGCAGCCCCGCCAGCAGCACGCTCCCGCCCGGCGCCACCGCCTTGCCAAAATCGCGCGACAACTCGGCTAGCGGCCCCGCGAGAATGTTGGCGATCAGCAGGTCGTAAGGCGCGGCTGCCCGGAGCAGCGGATGCTCCATTCCCGGCGCGATGACCATGGCCAGCTTGCCCGGCCCATCACCCAGCGGAATGCCGTTGAGGTCGGCGTTCTCCGCCACGACCGGCCCGCACACCGCATCGATATCGCTCGCCGTCGCCCGCGCGCGCGGCCAGAGATGGAGCGCGGCGAACGCCAGCAGCCCGGTCCCGGTGCCGATATCCGCCAGATTGCGCACGACGAGGCCTTTGGCCTTCATATGCCCCAGCATGGCAAGGCATCCTGAAGTCGTGTCGTGATGCCCCGTCCCGAAGGCCTGGCTCGCGGGTATCACGAAGTCGCGATAGCCCGGCGCCGCTGGGTGATCCGGGGTGCGGACATGGAACGGCCCTTCGGTGATCGGCTCCACGTTCTGCTGGCTCAGTGTCACCCAGTCCGCGTCCGCCAGTTCCTCGACGATCAGCTTCGGCGCGCCATCCGCAAACAGCGCCAGAATCGCCGCCTTGTCCTGCGCCGTGGGCTTGCGCTCCAGCCACGCTTCGAGCTGCCAGGCATCGGGCACCGCCGGATCGGTCTGCCCGCCGCCGAGCACGATGGAAAAGTCCCAGTCCTCGGCATCCTCATGCGCCACAAGCGCCGCGCGCACCACGTCGGCGGGCGCGCGAACGGTGATCTTCCAGCTCACTTGACGGTTTCCCGCACCAGCTGCGCATTGAGATTGCGGCGGCCCATGGCGGCGTAGTCGCGGCAAGCCGTCGGCGAGGCGAGCGGTTTCTCGCCGAGCATCCGCTCGAACAGATCGCTCACCGAGGGATGCGGCGTTACAAGGATGCCGCAGTCCAGTGCGGCGATTGCGGAAAAGGTGCGCTGGAACCGGGCGACAACGTCGGCATGATCGGTGAAGCGGTAGGAGCCTGACGCCAGCGCGGAAATGCTGTCGACGTAGCTGACCGTCTGGCACTGCCGCTCCGCGCAGCTTTGCCAGCTCCAGCTGCTCGAACCGGTGGTGTGCCCCGGCGTCGCCATCATGGTCAGCCGCAGCGGTCCGACTTGCACGATATCGCCGTCCTTGACGATCCTGTCCGCCGCGACCGGTGCGAAATCGTGATCCTTGAGCACGGCCGCCTGCGAATCCGCCGGATCGACCTTCCCGCTGGCAATCACCGCCGCCGCCGGAGCGCTCAGCGCCACTTTCGCGCCCGTGGCCTTCGCCAGCGCCGCCAGCCCGCCGACATGGTCAAAATGCTCATGGCTCGTCACGATCCAGCGCACGTCCTCAGGCCGGAACCCCAGCGCGCGGATATTGGCAAGGATCGAGGGAGCGGCTTCCTCGGTCGCGGCATCGACCAGCACATGCCCTTGCGGCGAGGTCACCAGCAGCACCGAGACCGTGCAGGTGCCGACATACCAGGTGTTGCCATAGAGCCGCGCGGGCGGGGCAGGGGCGGAAAAGTCCTCCTTGCCCTCGCACTGCTTCATAAGCGCCTGCGTTGCCGCACGGTCCGGCCCGGCCTGCGCGAAGGCAGCCCCCGGCGCCAGCAGGGCCAGCGCGAGCAACGCCCTAGCGAACAAAGCTTGCCCCATTCGCATCGATCACCGCTCCCGTCATGCTCGCCGGCGCATCGAGCGCACAGAACACGCCGATCGCTGCGATCTCTTCCGGCGTTGCCACACGGCCCAACGGAATATCCGCCAGCAGCCCCGGTCCGCCCCGGCTGGCGAGGTAATCGCCCGCCATGTCCGTGTTGGTGAAGCCCGGCGTCACCGCAAAGCTCAGGATGCCCTGCGCGGCGTACCCCCGCGCAATCGTCTTGTGCATCGCGATCATCCCGCCCTTGGCCGCCGCATAGTGCCAGTGCGCGGGCGAATCTCCGCGATAGGCCGCCCGGCTCGCGACATGGACGATCCGCCCGCCTACGCCGCGCGCCTGCCAATGCCGCACCGCGAGGCGCGAAAGCTGCGCGGCGGAGGTGAGGTTGATCCGCAGCGTCTCCTCCCAGCCGTCCAGCCACGCGATGTCCGAGGCATCGATGGGATTGGCGGCAAACAGGCCCGCATTGTTGACGAGGATATCGATTGTCCCGCCCGCCATTTCCAGCGCCTGCTCCCACAGCATTTCCGCCGAGGCGGGCTCGCCCAGATCAGCGCCGACCACGCCCGGAGCCTCCTTGCGCCCATGGCGAATGACAGCCGCGCCGCGCGCGCCAAGCGCTTCGGCGAGCGCGGCTCCGATGCCCCGGGTCGAGCCGGTGACTAAAATGACAGGTGCTTGCATCATCAAGCGCTCTACCAGCGAATATGGGCTGTGCAACAGAGGGTGGCCGATTGCCCCGTCGCGATAGTTGCACACCCGGCCATTTGGGCTAATACGAATCGCACTCGCTTCATGCTCCACAGGCATGAGAGGTTTTGGTAATCAATTTAGGGGGTTCTATGGCGCAGGCGCCCAGCAAGAGGCCACTTTCGCCGCATCTCGAAATCTGGCGCTGGGGTCCGGCCATGCTGGTCTCGATCCTGCACCGCGTCACCGGCGAAGGCCTCGCCTTTGTCGGCCTGTCGCTGTTCCTCTGGTGGGTCGGCGCGATTGCCGGCGGGCCGGAAAGCTATCAGACCTTCCTCGACTGGGTCTGGCTCGCTCCCAACGGCGGCTTGCAGACGGCAACCGCGCTGCTCGGCAAGGTCGTCCTCGTCGGCCTGACCTGGGCTTTCTTCCAGCACATGGCGAGCGGTATCCGCCACTTCGTGCTCGATATCGGTGCGGGCTACGAGCTCGAAACCAACGCGCGCTGGTCCTCGCTGACGCTTCTGTTTTCGGTCGCCGCCACCAGCCTGTTCTGGGCTTTCGTGCTGCTGCGCTGAACCCTTCACGCCATACCCTTCTCAAGGACATCCCATGGGTAACGGAACTTCCATCGGCCGCGTACGTGGCCTCGGCTCCAGCCACCACGGTACGGGCCACTTCCTGTCCTCGCGGCTCACGGCGGTCGGCAATCTCGTGCTGATCCCGTTCCTGATGATCAGCCTCGCGCTCATGCCCTCGCATGACTATGCGACGGTGCATGCCTGGGCGGCCAAGCCGCTGCCCGCCACCGCGCTGATCCTCATCCTGATCAACACGTTCTATCACGCGCGCCTGGGCATCCAGGTCATGCTGGAAGACTATGTCCATGAGGATGGCGGTAAGATCGCCGCCTGGCTGTTCGTCAATTTCGTGCCGTTCGCGGGCGCTGCCTTTGGCATCGTTTCGGTCGTGCGCATCGCACTCGGGGGCGCCTGAGCCATGGCTTCCACTGCCTACAAGATCATCGACCACACCTATGACACCGTCGTCGTCGGCGCCGGCGGTTCGGGCCTGCGCGCCACGATGGGCTCGGCCCAGGCCGGCCTGCGCACCGCCTGCATCACCAAGGTCTTCCCGACGCGCTCGCACACCGTCGCGGCGCAGGGCGGCATCGCGGCCAGCCTCGGCAACAACAGCCCGGACCACTGGACCTGGCACATGTACGATACCGTCAAGGGTTCCGACTGGCTCGGCGACCAGGACGCGATCGAATACATGGTGCGTGAAGCCCCGGCGGCGGTTTACGAACTCGAACATGCCGGCGTGCCCTTCAGCCGCAACGCCGAAGGCACGATCTACCAGCGCCCGTTCGGCGGCCACATGCAGAACATGGGCGAAGGCCCGCCGGTGCAGCGCACTTGCGCCGCTGCCGACCGCACGGGCCACGCCATGCTCCACGCGCTCTACCAGCAGAGCCTGAAGTACGATGCGGACTTCTTCATCGAGTACTTCGCGATCGACCTCATCATGGAGCCCGGCGCGAACGGCGTGCCCGAGTGCCGCGGCGTGATCGCCATGTGCATGGACGACGGCTCGATCCACCGCTTCCGCAGCCACGCCGTCGTGCTGGCGACGGGCGGCTACGGCCGTTGCTACTTCACCGCGACCTCGGCCCACACCTGCACCGGTGACGGCGGCGGCATGGTGCTGCGCGCAGGACTCCCGCTGCAGGACATGGAATTTGTCCAGTTCCACCCCACCGGCATCTACGGCGCGGGCGTGCTCATCACCGAGGGCGCGCGCGGCGAGGGCGGCTACCTCACCAACTCCGAAGGCGAGCGCTTCATGGAGCGCTATGCCCCGTCCGCGAAGGACCTTGCCAGCCGCGACGTTGTCAGCCGCTCGATGGCGCTGGAGATCCGCGAAGGCCGCGGCGTCGGCCCGCACAAGGACCACATCTACCTCCACCTCGATCACATCGACGCGAAGGTGCTGGCCGAGCGCCTGCCGGGCATCACCGAAAGCGGCAAGATCTTCGCAGGCGTCGATCTCACCCGCCAGCCGCTCCCGGTCGTGCCGACGGTGCACTACAACATGGGCGGCATCCCCTGTAACTACCACGGCGAAGTCGTGACGATCGGCCCGGACGGCAATCCGGAAACCGTCGTTCCCGGCCTCTTCGCGGTGGGCGAGGCGGCCTGCGTCTCGGTCCACGGCGCGAACCGCCTCGGCTCCAACTCGCTGATCGACCTCGTCGTGTTCGGCCGCGCTACCGGTCTCCGCCTCAAGGAGATCATCAAGCCCGGCTCGGCGCACAAGGCCCTGCCCAAGGACAGCGCCGACATGGCGCTCACCCGCATCGACACCTTCCGCCATGCCAATGGTGGCTCGCCGACGGCGCAAGTGCGCATCGAGATGCAGCGCACTATGTCCGCCCACGCGGCGGTGTTCCGCACCGACGAGCTCATGGCCGAAGGCAAAACCAAGCTTGCCGCGACTTATGAGCGCATGGGCGACATCAAGGTCTCGGACCGCTCGCTGATCTGGAACTCGGACCTGATCGAGACGCTCGAGCTCGACAACCTGATCGCCCAGGCCTCGGTGACGATGCATTCGGCCTTCAACCGCAAGGAAAGCCGCGGCGCCCACGCGCACGAGGATTTCCCCGATCGCAACGATGGCGAGTGGATGAAGCACACCGTCAGCTGGTTCGACGGCTGGGGCGGCAAGGGCGGCGGCGTGAAGCTCGATTATCGCCCGGTCCATGAATACACGCTCACCGACGACGTCGAGTATATCAAGCCCAAGAAGCGCGTGTATTGAGCGTGTCCGCATTTCGCGGATCGAAGCTTTGGATGGCCGGGTTTGCCCTTGCGGCAGGCCCGGCCATTGTCATTCCGCCCGATACCGCCAATGGAGAAGGCTGCTCCGAATGACCGTCTATTCCGGCACCGCTCTCTTCAGTTGAGTTGCGAGCCGAAATCCATGGCTTCATGCAGGATGCGGATTATCTCGATTTGCTCGCTGCTCACCAGATAGAACACCATATGGTGCCCGCAGATCATCTTGCGCAGTCCGGTTTCATTGGAGCCGTACACGGGAAATCGCAGCGGGTACGCGCGGAGCGATTTGATCCGGTCGCGCAAGCCGGCAACATAAACCGCCGCTTGCTCGTCACCCCAGCGCTGTTTGGTGGTTGCGGCAATCGCGCGAAGGTCGGCAATGGCAGACCTTCGAAAAACGAGGCGCTTCACGCCTTGCGGGGCTCTTCGCCGAATTCTTCCTTGTACCAGGCGTCGATATCGAACTCCACCAAGGGACTTGCCAGCCCCTCGTCGATGGCTTCCAGCAGCTTCGCCTTGAATGCCGCCCGCTCTTCATGCAACCGCAGCGCGTCGCGGATCACTTCGCTGGTCGAGCCATATTCGCCGCTTTCGACCTTGCGCCTTGTATAGGCAGTGAAATGCTCGCCAAGTGCGATCGAGGTTGTTTTGGCAGCCATGGCGCATGGGTTACCAAATATTGGTAATTGCGTCAAGGAAACGGGAGGCTCGCAGCAATGCTTGGTCAGATTTCGGCAATAGGCCTATGCGGCATTCTGAGCGTTCTTGCGGCAGTCCCGGCGATTGCCGTTGCGGCGCCGGAAGCCGCCAATTTGCCCGATCCGCTGCAGGCCGGCTGGAAGGGCCAGCACGTCTGCGAACTGCTCAAGGACAATACCCAGATGCGCGTCCTGCGCTGCACGTTCCCGCCGGGCTGGGGGCACGAACGCCATTTCCACGCGCCGCACTGGGGCTATATCCTCCAAGGCTCGACCATGCGGATCACCACCGCCAGCGGCACTGTCGTCCGCGAACTCAAGGCCGGCGACAGCTGGTGGAGCGACGGCATCGATTGGCACGAGGGGGTGAACATCGGCACGACCACCGGCGTCTACCTCATTGTCGAGCCGAAGCACCTGGCCGGGTAGAACCGCACTCGGCTTCTTCCCTACCAGCCTTCGTCGGCCCGTGCTTGACACGGGCCTTGGCTTTTCTTGCCGGAGAGTGCGTCTCGCGCATGGACCAGCGACCCGATTTTCCTACATCCGCCTTTTCTGGCATGACCGCGCCGCAGGGCTGGTCATGTCCTCACGCTCTTTGCCATCGTCGGATCTATCGCCGCCAAGCGTGCACGCCAAATCTGTCGCCGTGTCGCTTTTTGTTGATTTTATGAAATAATACCAATGTGTTAATTGGCCTCATGAAAAGCGACACGGTGTCGCTTTTGTCGCTTTTCGCGAGGGACAGGCCGTCACGCGGCGGGGTGCAGCACCTGTCGTTGATCTGCATGAAGTCGGCTGTTCGCAGAAGCCCGGCTGACGGCGATGTTGGCAAGGGGCAGGTGCGTCTTATGGGACAGCCCACGGAAAGGAACCCCTTGATGCACCTTCGCACTTTGCCGACCCGCGCCATGCTGATTGCCGGCGCCGCACTTCTCGTCCTTGCCGGAACAGCCTCGGCTCAAAGCACTTACGGCAGCAATGCGGCCCATCCCGCGCCACCGGCTCCGCCCGCCCCGCCTGCACCCCCGACGCCCCCCGCGCCGCCTGAAGCGCCGACGCCGCCGGACGCTCCGCTCGTCGACCGCGCCGAGATCGATCGCGAGGTGGCAGAAAGCATGGCCGAAGCGCGCGAAGCCATCGCCGAGGCCCGCAGGGAAATCGCTCAGGCCCGCGAAGAAATCATGCGCGAGAAGGACCTGCCCGCCAAGGCCCGCGCCCAGGCGCTCGCCGCGCTCGACAAGGCCGAACGCGACGTGGCGCAGGCGCTGTCACAGCAGCGTGCAGACTGACCTAGCGGCGCCTGCGGGTGCTCCGTTTCTTCTTCGGGGGTGGCGGAGGCGGCGGCGTGCTGCCGGTTTCCGCCGCTGCCTGCATCGCTGCCGCCTGCGCTGCGGTGGCCGCACGCGCCGGATAGCGACAGCCACGTGCCTGGCCATAGCCCTTGAGGAACGCGCGTCGGCTTGACCCGGCGTAGAGCGCCACCTGCCATTGGCGCTCTCGCGCAGCCGCGCCGGTCACTTCCTTGATCACCCCGCCAAACGGGATGAAGCCGTTGACGACCGACTTGGCGACCGCGCCCACCGCGTTCCCGCGCTTCTCGCCCTTGGTCTTGTCGGCTGCGACATCAATGTCCGGCCCCAGCACGGCATCAAGCTCGCCAATCTCGGCCCCGATCGCCTTGCAGGACTTCATGCCCTTGACGGTATAGGTGTCCTCCCGCGCCGCGATCAGGATCGGCGGGATCTCGTCCTTCTTGAGGTTGAGCGTATCGAGCGGCGCGGTCGCCACATCGCCCGCCGTCACATTGGGCGGCGCGACGACGGTTTGCGCCGCAAGCGGAGTGGCAGCAGCGCCGATCAGGACGGAAATGGCCAGACGGTAGTGGTTCATGCGGGTTCCCCTCCAAGCCATGACAATGTCGCCAGCACTATTCGGTTCCCCTGCCTGAGCGCGCGCTGAACGTATCGCAAGCGTCTTCGTTTCCGGTTTCCAGTCCCTTGCGCAGCCACGCCATGCGCTGGGCGCTGCTGCCGTGGGTGAAGGCGGCTTCCACCGGCGTCCGCCCGGCCGAGGCCATCAGCGTATCGTCGCCGATCTGGTGCGCGGCACGCAGGCCTTCCTCGATATCGCCGGGTTCGATCTTGTCCTTGTTCCGCGCGGCCCACACCCCGGCGTAGCAATCGGCCTGCAGTTCGAGTGCGACCGAGAGCCGGTTGGCCATCGGCGGATTGCGCCGCTGCGCCTCGGTCACCTGGTCCGATGTGCCGACAAGGTTCTGCACATGGTGGCCATATTCATGCGCCATCACATAGGCCCGCGCGAAGTCCCCGCCCGCGCCCAGCTGCTTGTCCATCTCGGTGTAGAAATCGGTGTCGATGTAGATGCCCTGGTCTGCCGGGCAGTAGAACGGCCCCATCGCGCTCTGCGCCTCGCCGCAGCCCGATTGCCCCTCGCGCGAGTAGAACACCAGCTTGGGCGCGCGGAAATCGATCCCCGCCTTCTGGAACAGCGGGCTCCACGTCTTGTTGAGCGAGGCAAGCGCATTGCAGCTTTCGTGGCTGAACGCGTTGACGCTGCAGCTTTCCTGCAGGCTGCCGGGACGGCCGGGCAGGGTCTGCGGGGCGGAAGAACCTTGCATTGATTGCAGCGTCGCCAAAGTCTGCATCGGGTTGATCCCGAAGACCAGCGCACCGACGAGCGCGATGATCAGGCTGCCGCAGCCGATCTTGCCGCCCGGTCCGCCAAAGCCGCCGCCGCCGCGCTGGTCCTCGACATTGATCGAACTGTCGAAATCATCGAGCCGCATCGTCTGGTCTCCTGTTCCCGCCGCCGGTTTGCCCGAGGCTGTCCGGGACCTGCAAGAGCCAACCGCGGCATCCGTTCCGTATCAGACGGAACTTGCGCGGGGGCGTGGCATTTGCCAGCAAGGTGACTGCGTCGGGGCGTTCGAGGATGGCGATGAGTCGTTGTGGGTGAACCGGTTACCATGATCCTCCCTCCGGTTCCCCGTCGGTGGTCTCGGTCGCGCATCCGGTTCGTCGGAGTCTGCCTTGCCGTCATGGCAGCCTGCGCGCTTCCCGCTGCCGCCGCGGCCCCCACCAAGCGCCAGTTGCAACAGATCGAAGCGCAGCTGCGCCAGCACGTCACCACCTTGTCCAGCGACGAGTACGGCGGCCGCGAACCCGGCACCCCCGGCGAGACGCTGACGCTGCGCTACCTTGCGCGCCAATGGTTCGATATCGGTCTGGAATCGGGCACCAACGATCCCGGCAATGCTTGGTTCGCCCCCGTCGAGCTGGTCGAACGCGTGCCGCAAGGCTCGCGCGCTCAGTTCATGCACGGCAAGCGGCGGGTCGTGGTGCCGGAAGGCGGCTCGTTCGTCGTCACCTCCGGCCTGCGCAGCCTGATCGAGAACGCGCCGCTCGTGTATGTCGGCAAGTCGATCGGCGGCGATGGCGCGCGAACCGAACTGGCAGGCCGCGTCGCGGTGATCCTCGACAGCGAGGCCCCGCCACCAGAATCTGCCAAGCCCAGCCCCGGCGGCGCTGCGGTACGGCCGGTGGACCGCGCGGGCAGGTTGCTCGAAAGCGGCGCGGCGGCGGTCCTCACCGTGCTCGACGGTGATCGCAGCCTCGAAGACGTGATGGCCCGCCGCCGCCGCGCCGGCTATGCCCTGTCGGGCGAGAAGCTGGGGGGCGATCTCGAGGTTTTCCTCTCCGCCGATGCTGCCAGCCAGTTGCTCGCCGCGTCCAGTGCGCCCACGCTGGCCAGCCTCCGCACCGCCGGGGCTGTGCCCGGCTTCAGCGCCAAGCCGCTCGGCATCACCGGCTCGTTCGAGGCGACCAACCGCGAGACGCGGATCAAGACGCACAACCTGATCGGCAAGCTCGAGGGTCGCCGCCCCGGCTCCGGCGCGGTCGTGCTGATGGCGCACTGGGACCACTTCGGCAAATGCGCCCAGCCGCCTGCCGAAAAGCAGATCTGCCCCGGCGCGGTGGACAATGCCTCCGGGCTCTCGGTCATCACCGAAGTTGCCCGGCAGTTGTCATCGGGCAAGCCGCTGGAGCGCGACGTCTACTTCGTCGCCACCACCGGCGAGGAACTGGGCCTGCTCGGCGCGATGGCCTTCGCCGAGAACCCGCCGTTTCCGCTGGCGAACGTCGTTGCCGCCTTCAATGTCGACAGCACCGGGCTGGTCCCTGCCGGTCTTCCCGTCAGCGTGGTAGGGCAGGGCATGACGAGGCTCGATGCGGGCATCGCCGCCGTGCTGAAAACCATGAAGCGCAAACTCGCGCCGGGCGACGGAGCCAATGCCTTTGCGCGCCGCCAGGACAGCTGGGCGCTGATGCAGCACGATGTCCCTTCGGTCATGGTCAGCACCAGCTACTCAGACCCGGCGCGGCTCGCCGCCTTCATGGACAATGTCTACCACCGCCCGGCGGACGATGCCTCGCGCGTGGTCTATGGCGGCATGGTCGACGATGTGCTGATCCAGACCGAACTTGTGCGATTTTTCGCAGATGCGAAGCTTTGGCCCGGCGCTGGGGCGGCCGCAGGTGCAAAGTAGGGAGCAGGGCTAGCCTAAACCGCCCCGCTTGATTACATGGGCCGCCACGATTCTCCCCCAACGGCAAGTGGCGCACCCCATGGATATCCCTCTCGGCCTTACCTTCGACGACGTCCTGTTGCGTCCCGGCGCATCGGACCTGGTGCCGACCCAGGCGGATACCCGCACTCGCCTGACCAGCTCGATCACGCTCAACATCCCGGTCATTTCGGCGGCGATGGACACGGTGACCGAGGCGGACATGGCGATCGTCATGGCCCAGCTCGGCGGTATCGGCGTGCTCCACCGCAATCTGACGGTCGAGCAACAGGCTGCAGCGGTGCGCGCGGTGAAGCGCTTCGAGAGCGGCATGGTGGTCAACCCGATCACCGTCACGCCCGATGCGACGCTGGGTGATGCTCAGACGATCATGCGCGCCAACAAGATCAGTGGCATCCCCGTGGTCGAAGCGAGCGGCAAGCTCGTCGGCATCCTCACCAACCGCGACGTGCGCTTTGCGGACAACCCCGCGCAGCCGGTGCACGAGCTGATGACGCGCGAGAACCTTGCGACGGTGAAGCTCGGCACCTCGGGCGATGAGGCGCGCCGTCTGCTCCACCAGCGCCGGATCGAGAAGCTGCTGGTGGTCGACGATGCCTTCCGCTGCATCGGCCTGATCACGGTCAAGGACATCGAAAAGGCTGTGACCTATCCGGATGCGACCAAGGATGCCGGTGGACGCCTGCGCGTGGCGGCGGCGACGACGGTCGGCGAGAAAGGCATGGAGCGCACGCGCGCGCTGGTCGATGCCGAATGCGATGTGATCATCATCGACACTGCCCACGGTCACAACCGCGATGTCGCCCGCGCGGTCGAGGCGGTCAAGGCCATGTCGAACACGGTGCAGGTCATCGCCGGCAACGTCGCGACGGCCGAAGCCACCCGCGCGCTCATCGACGCAGGCGCCGACGGCGTGAAGATCGGCATCGGGCCGGGCTCGATCTGCACCACGCGCATTGTCGCCGGTGTCGGCGTGCCGCAGCTGACCGCAGTGCTCGAATGCGCGGCGGAAGCGGCGAAGTCCGGTGTACCGGTGATCGCTGACGGCGGCCTGCGCACCTCGGGTGACGCGGCCAAGGCGCTGGCGGCTGGCGCGAGCACAATCATGGTCGGCTCGATGCTGGCAGGGACCGAGGAAGCGCCCGGCGAGACGTTCCTGTACCAGGGCCGTGCCTACAAGTCGTACCGCGGCATGGGCTCGGTCGGCGCGATGGCGCGCGGATCGGCGGACCGCTACTTCCAGCAGGACATCAAGGATTCGATGAAGCTGGTGCCCGAAGGGATCGAGGGCCAGGTGCCTTACAAGGGTCCGGCCAAGGACGTTGTCCACCAGCTCGTCGGGGGCATCAAGGCGGCGATGGGCTACACCGGCAGCCCGACGCTCGAGGCGCTGCGCGAGAACGCGCAGTTCGTGCGGATCACCAATGCAGGCCTGCGTGAAAGCCATGTCCACGACGTTGCGATCACTCGCGAGGCGCCGAACTATCCCTCGCGCTAAGGCAACATCGTGACTCCCGCCGCGCGGGTGCAATCGGCCATCGAAGTGCTCGACGCGGTGATTGCTGCTGCGCGGCGTGAAGGCGCGTCGGCAGAGCGTGTCGCCGCCGAGTGGCTCAAGGCGCGCCGCTTCATCGGCTCCAAGGACCGCCGCGCGATCCGCGATCTGGCGTGGAGTGCCATCCGGCTCTGCGGTGAAGTGCCGGAGAATGGCCGCGCTGCCATGCTGGCCGTGGCCAAGCGCGATCTGGCGGTCGCATCGCTGTTCGACGGCTCGCGCTATGGCCCCGCGCCGATCCGGAGTGATGAACCCGCCGCCGTCACCGGCTTCGCGCCTGCCTGGCTGGCGGAACGGCTTGCCGCATCCGGCATTTCCCCCGAGCAAGGCGCCGCGCTGCTGGGGCGCGCTCCGCTCGATCTGCGCGTCAATCGGCTCAAGACCACGCGCGACCGGCTCGCCGCCATTCTGCCTGTAGCAACCGAACGAACGCAGGCGCCAGACGCGCTGCGCCTTCCCGGCGGCACCCCGGTCGAGAGCTGGCCCGAGTTTGCGGATGGCCTGTTCGAAGTGCAGGACACCGGCAGCCAGCTGACCTGCAGCGCGCTTGAGGTTCGTCCCGGTGAAGCGGTGGTCGATCTCTGTGCCGGGGCAGGGGGCAAGACTCTGGCGCTGGCCGCAGCGCTGCAGGGGGAGGGACAGCTACTCGCCTGCGATATCGACCGTCCGCGCCTCTCGCGCCTTGCCCCCCGCGCCGAGCGTGCAGGTGCGCGGGTTGAGACGCGCCTGCTCGATCCCGGCCGCGAGGCGGAGGCGCTGGTGGACTGGCAATCCAAGGCCGATGCGGTCATGGTCGATGCGCCGTGTTCGGGCACCGGCACATGGCGGCGCGGGCCTGAAGCGCGCTGGCGGCTCACGCCTGCCGGATTGGCGCGCTATGCCCTGATGCAGGCGAATGTGCTGCGCATCGGCGCGAGCCTTGTCCGTCCCGGCGGTCGGTTGACTTATGTCGTCTGCTCGCTGCTCGACGCCGAAGGGCCCGATGTGGTCGCCGCCTTCCTCGCGCGTAACCCGGACTGGCGCGCTGCCGAACAGCTGGTCGGTGCGGGAACCCCGCGCGGCTCCGGCCTCAGGCTTACCCCTTGGGACGATTCGACCGACGGGTTTTTCTTCGCAACACTGCACCGGCTATGATACGCAAGCACATCATGGACGCCGGGGAACCACGCGCGCCGCATGGCCGGCTCTGGGAGTATTTGATGCGCTACATGCCTTTGGGGGTTGCCTTGTCCCTTCTCGTGCTGGTCACGGGAAGCGCCGGAACGGCCGGCGTCTCGCTGCCGAACGACCCCCGCGCAAAGGCTCTCGTTGAAACCGGGCGCGAATTGCTGGGGCGCGGCGATATCGACGGCGCGACGGACAGCTTCGAGGCCGCGCTGGCGGTCGATCCGGGCAATCCCTCCACTTACCTCGCCTTGGGCGACGCGGCCCGCGCCGCAGGCATGCAAGGCAAGGCGATCCACTACTACCGCGAAGCGCTGGAGCGCGATCCCAACAATCTTGCCGCGCTGGCCGGAGAAGGCGGCGCGATGGCCGAAAAGGGCGCGATCGAAAAGGCCAAAGGCAACCTCGCGCGGCTCGAAGGCCTGTGCGGGCGCACTTGCCCCGAGGCGCAGAACCTTGCCGGCGTGATCGCCAAGGGCCCGGTTGCCCGCGTGGTCTCCGCCGATGCGGTCAAGCCCGAACCGAAGGTTGAGGCGAACTGAGCGCTCAGATCAGCGCGCGGAATTCCTCGACGACCTGCCGGTAAACGCGCTTCTTGAACGGCACGATCATATCCGGCAGCTGCTCGGGCTCCACCCAGCGCCACGCGAGGAACTCCGGGTGTGAATGCGCATCGAGGCGGATCTGCTCGTCCGCCCCGTTGAAGCGCACCAACAGCCACTTCTGCCGCTGCCCCCGGTAGCGACCGCCCCACAGTTTCCCGATCAAGTGGTCCGGCAGGTCGTAAAGGTATTCCTCCCGGCTTTCGGCCAGGATGGTGACGAGGTCCGCCGTGACGCCGGTCTCCTCCTCCAGCTCGCGCAGTGCGGCGGGATGAAGCTCTTCGCCATCATCGATCCCGCCCTGCGGCATCTGCCAGGCATCCCCCTCCTTGCTGTCAATGCGCTGACCGACGAAGACGCGGCCCTCGCCATTGACGAGCATGACGCCGACACAAGGGCGATAGGGGAGCCCGACAGGATCCTTGCTCATCAGGCGCGGTCCAGCAGCAGGCGGACCGCGGCGAAGATGCGCTGCATGTCGCCGTTGGCGCTCGGGAACGCCTTGCGCAGCTGCGCGAAGGCATGGGTCGTGCCCTTCATTTCAAGGAACACGACTTCGGCGCCCGCACGGATCAGTTCTGCCCCATAGACGCGCCCGCTGTCGCGGATCGGGTCGAGGCTGGCGGTGACGAGCACGGTCGGCGGCGTATCGGCATGGTTGCCGTAGATCGGATAGGCGCGCGGGTTGCCGAGCTCGGCCTTGTAGGCGTCGGAGAACCAGGCCATTGTCTCGGCGGTCAGCACGAAGCCTTCGGCAAACTGGAAGAACGAGGCGTGGTCGGGCTTGTCGTCGCTGAGCGGATAGATGGGCACTTGCAGCACGACCGGTACGTCGGCGGGCTTTTCGGCGAGGGCCTGCGTGATCACGATGGTGAGATTGCCCCCCGCCGAGTCGCCCATCGGGATGAGGCCGGTGATCTGGCGGCCGAGCGCTTCGGGGCTGGTCGCCACCCACCGCGTGGCGGCCTCGCAGTCATCCGGCGCGGCGGGGAAGGGGTTTTCCGGCGCGAGGCGGTAGTGCACCGCGATCACCGGTAGATCGAGCTCGGCGGCGATTTCGGTGCAGAGCGAATGGTGGCTGTCGAGATCGCCGATCACGAAGCCGCCGCCGTGGAAAAACATCACCGCCGGGCCGGGCTCCCGCTCCGCGCGCGCATCGTAGAACCGCAGCGGAATGTCGCCCGCCGGGCCGGGGCAGGTGAGGTCCTTGATCACCGCCAGTTCGCGCGGTTCGGCCTCGGCCAGAACGCCCATCTGCACATAGTTCGCCCGCGCACCCTCAGGGCCGAGCTCGGCCATCGAGGGGCCGGGGACCGAGGCCATGAAGTCGAGAAAGGCCTTCACATCGGGCCGGACATAGGGGCTGCTGGCAGTGTCGGACATCGGCTTCCTCATCCTTGCAAGGTGTCTTCTCGTGCTGAGTCGGCGCGGGCGCCAACTGACAGGCTTGTTATTTGCGGGGCTTGACGGGCGGGGGCAATCGGAATCAAGAGCAAGTGCAAGATTTGCGGTGCATCAGTTTTTCTTCTTTGCGCACCGCTAGATGAGAGCATAGGCGCTAGTGGCGCAAGAGGACGCGAGGGCCGGAACGGGGCCGCGCGGATAGCAGAGGAATCTATGGCGACAGTTCTTGAGAGCGAACCCGAAGGCCACACCGGCGGGAGCGTTGGCTCCCCCGCGCCCGACGCGGTCGTGGTGCGGTTTGCGGGCGATTCGGGCGATGGCATGCAGCTCACTGGCGGCCAGTTCACGCTCTCGACGGCGCTTGCCGGGAATGACCTCGCGACGTTCCCGGACTTCCCGGCCGAAATCCGTGCGCCGCAGGGCACGTTGTTCGGCGTCTCGGCGTTCCAGATCAACTTCGGCTCGACCGAGATCGACACGGCGGGTGACGCGCCCGATGTGCTTGTCGCGATGAACCCGGCGGCGCTGAAGACCAATGTCGGCGCCTTGAAGCCCGGCGGCCTGATCATCGCGGATACCGGCGAGTTCAACAAGCGCAACCTCGAGAAGGCGAAGTACGATGTCAGCCCGCTGGAGGACGGCAGCCTCGAGAAGTGGCAGGTGCTGGCCTTCGATATCTCGGCGCTGACGCTGGAAGCGGTGAAGCCCTTCGGCCTTGGCAACAAGGAAGCCCTGCGCTGCAAGAACATGTGGACGCTCGGCCTTGCGCTGTGGATGTTTGACCGTGATCGCCAGCCGCTGATCGACTGGCTCAAGGGCAAGTTCGCCAAAGCGCCGATCCTCGCCGATGCCAATATCGCTGCGCTCAATGCGGGCCATGCCTATGGCGAAACGGCGGAGCTGGCGGGTCCGCTCAAGCAGTATCACCTGGCGCCGGTCGAGAGCGAGCCGGGCCTCTACCGCACCGTCACCGGCGCCGAGGCCGTTTCGTATGGCCTTGTTGCCGGTGCGCAGCTTGCCGGGCTCGACTTGTTCTTCGGCGGCTATCCCATCACCCCGGCTTCGGCGATCCTGCACAACCTTGCGCGGCTCAAGGAATTCGGCGTTACCACCTTCCAGGCGGAAGACGAGATCGCGGCGATTGCTGCTGCCATCGGCGCGTCGTTCGGCGGGCAGCTCGGCGTCACGTCGTCGTCCGGCCCCGGCATCGCGCTCAAGGGCGAGGCGATGGGCCTTGCGATCATGACCGAGCTGCCGCTCGTGATCGTCAACTCGCAGCGCGGTGGTCCCTCGACGGGCCTGCCGACCAAGACCGAACAGTCGGACCTCTATCAGGCGGTCTATGGCCGCAACGGCGATGCGCCAATGCCGGTGATTGCGGCGCGCAGCCCCTCCGACGCGTTCGAGTGCGCGATCGAGGCCTGCCGCATTGCGGTGCAGTATATGACGCCGGTCATGCTGCTGACCGATGGCTACATCGCCAATGCTGCGGAGCCGTGGAAAGTGCCCGATCCCAAGGGTTTCGAGCCGTTTCCGGTCACCTTCCTTGAAGAACCGAACGGCCCCGATGGCGCAGTCCTGCCCTATGCGCGCGACGAGAAGGGTGCGCGGCCCTGGATCAAGCCCGGCACGCCCGGCCTCATGCACCGCATCGGCGGGATCGAGAAGAATCCCGGCACCGGCAACATCGACTATGCGCCCGCCAGCCACCAGGCGATGACCAATGCGCGCAAGGACAAGATCGACGGCATCGCCGCCGGCATTCCGGCGCAGGAAGTGACGCTCGGCGAGCCGGGCGGCAAGCTCGCGCTTGTCGGCTGGGGCTCGACCTACGGTCCGATCCACCAGGCCGTGCGCCGTGCGCGCCGCAAGGGTCTGGATGTCAGCCACATCCATGTGCGCCACGTCTGGCCGCTGCCGGAAAATCTGGGTGAACTGCTGAAGAGCTACGATCAGGTGCTGGTGCCCGAAATGAATACCGGCCAGTTCAAGACCGTGCTGCGCGATCAGTATCTGGTCGATGCCAAGCCGCTCAACAAGACGAGCGGGCAGCCTTTCACCATTGCCGAAATCGAAGCGGCGATTGCCGCAGCGCTGGCCTGATATGCTTTGCCCGGTTTGTGCGCAGACTGAATGCGAACCGGGCGACTATTCGATTTGCGACGTTTGCAACTGGGAAAATGATCCTGTCCAATTTGAACACCCGGACTGGTTAACAGGTGCGAATAAGCTGAGTTTGACTGAAGCCTGCTCGCATTGGCAGGAGACAGGAAAGAAAATTCCATGAACGACATGACCCCCATCGCGAAGGTGCAGACCAGCCTCAAGGACTGGGAAACCGATCAGGAAGTCCGCTGGTGCCCCGGCTGCGGCGACTACGCGATCCTGAAAGCGGTGCAGCGCACCCTGCCGGAGATCGGCGCGGACCCGGCCAAGACCGTTTTCATTTCGGGCATCGGCTGTTCGAGCCGCTTCCCCTACTACGTCGAAAGCTACGGCTTCCACACGATCCACGGCCGCGCGCCTGCGTTTGCGACGGGCCTCAAGCTCGCCAATCCGGAGCTCGACGTCTGGCTGGTGACGGGCGACGGCGACGGCATGTCGATCGGCGGCAACCACACGATGCACGTGCTGCGCCGGAACCTCAACACGCAGATCCTGCTGTTCAACAACGAGATCTACGGCCTCACAAAGGGCCAGTATTCGCCCACCAGCCGCACCGGCACCGTCTCGCCGACCACGCCACTGGGTTCGGTCGACCGTCCGGCCAGCCCCTGCGCCTTTGCGCTGGGCGCGGGCGGGCGGTTCATTGCGCGGGCCTATGACGTCAGCAAGGAACTGCCCTCGGTGCTCAAGGCCGCCCACGCGCATCAGGGCGCGGCGTTCGTGGAAATCTTCCAGAACTGTATCGTCTACAACAAGGACGTCTTCGCCGATTTCACCGAGAAGGCGAACGCCGCGACCGGCCAGCTCTGGCTGACGCACGGCGAGCCGATGCTGTTCAACAAGGGCACCAAGGGCATCGCGCTCGACGCCGAGACGCTGAGCCTCAAGGTCGTCGACGTGGTCGATGGCGACTGGCAGGCGGCGGGCGTGCGTGTCCACGACGTCAAGAACCGCGCGCTGGCGCATCTTCTTGTCGAGATGCCGTTCGGCCCGTTCCCGATGGCGCTCGGCGTGATCTACGACGATCCGCGCCCGACGTTCGAGGCGGCGGTGATCGAGGAACGCGCGCGCGCCTCGGCGGGCAAGACGGCCAACCTCGCCGCATTGCTCAGCAAGGGCCAGACCTGGACGGTCTCTGCCGACGAGGCCTGATTTCTGGACAACATCACGCACAGCCTTGTCGGGTGGGCGCTGGCCGAAACGGGCCTGAAGCGCCGCACCCGCAAGGGACTGGCGGCGGCGGTGCTGGCCGCCAACATGCCCGATATCGACGTGCTGTTCGGGTGGGTGCCGTGGCAATCGCTCGCCACGCACCGCGGCTTCACGCACGGGTTTGTGGGCGGTGTGATTGTCCTGCCACCTCTGCTGGTCGGCCTGCTTCTGCTAGTTGACAGGCGGCAGGTGGCGAGGGGGAAGATCCCCGCCGATGCGCCGCCGCTCCATGCGGGCTGGCTGCTCGCCATCAGCTATCTGGCGGTGCTGACCCACCCGCTGCTCGATCTCCAGAACATCTACGCGGTGCAGCTCTTCGCGCCGTTCAGCGACCGCTGGTTCCACACCGACGGGCTGTTCATTATCTCGCCTTGGCTGCTCGCCATTCTCGCTCTCGGCATCTGGCTCGCGCGGCGCAAAGGGGCGGGCAAACCAGCCATGGTCGCGCTGGTCACAAGTGCGGCCTTCATCGCACTCAATATCGGCATTTCGGTGCAAGCCTGGCGCGCGCCAAGTGTCGATGCGCCCTATGCCGATCCTGATCGCGTGTTCGCCTCGCCTGAGCCTCTCGCGTTCTGGCGCCGGGATGTGGTCTGGCGGGAGCGCGGAATGATCACCTTCGGGGTATACGATCCGCTGCGGCGATCCGGCGGCCTTCTCGAATTCGGACAGGCGGTACCCGATAACATGGCCGATCCGCGCGCGAGTTCAGCGAGGCAGGCAACGCCGGCGATCCGCAAATTCCTCGCTTGGTCGCAGATGCCGCTGGCGCGGATCGACATCGAGGGGCGCTGCACGAAGATCAGCTTCGGTGATGCCCGCTTCACCGGCCCTGCGCTCAGCCGGAATTTCCGCGCGGTGCTTGATCCCTGCGGCGGCGATTGAAATCACGCCCCAAGGTGCAGGTACCGTTTGCCGGGTTCCTGCGTGCAAGGCCGCTTCATGACCACGCCCACCATCGTCTGGCTTCGCCGTGACTTGCGCCTCGCCGATCAGGCTGCCTTCGCTGCTGTGGCCGCTGCCGGGCCGGTGATCCCGGTCTACGTGCTCGATGACGAGACGCCGAAGCATCGGCGGATGGGCGCGGCGTCGCGCTGGTGGTTGCACCACAGCCTTGCCAGCCTCGATGCTGATCTGCGCAAGCTCGGCTCGCGCCTGATCCTTCGCCGCGGGCGCTGCGAGGCGGTGCTGTCCGGGCTTGCGCGCGAGACGGGAGCAACCACGGTCCACTGCCTACGCCACTACGAGCCATGGTGGCGCAATGCCGAGCGTGCGGTGGGCGAGGTGCTCGAACTCCAGCGACACAATGGCAACTATCTCGCGCCGCCCGGTTCTATCACCACAGGTAGCGGTGGCCCCTACAAGATCTACACCCCGTTCTGGCGCGCACTCCATGCAACGATGCCGCCGCCGATGCCGCTCCCTGCGCCGACGCGCCTGCCAGCGCCGGAGGCATGGCCTGCCTCGGATAGCCTTTCCGACTGGAATCTCCTGCCGACAAAGCCCGACTGGGCTGGCGGCATGAAGGCGGAATGGACTCCGGGCGAGGCGGGCGCGGCCGTGCGGCTCGAAGCCTTCCTCCCTCGCGCGCGCGTCTATTCCGAGCGCCGCAACCTGCCATCCGTCCCCGGCACGTCGCGCCTCTCGCCGCACCTGCATTTCGGCGAGATTTCGCCTGTGACGATCTGGCATGCGGCGGCAGAGCGCGGCGGCTCGGTAAACACCTTCCTCGGCGAACTCGGCTGGCGCGACTATGCGCAGAATGTGATCCTGCAGATGCCGGACTATGCCGGGAAGCCCGCCCGCGAAGCCTTCGCCGACTTCCCCTGGCGGGATGATCCGGATGGCCTGAAAGCATGGCAGCAGGGCCGCACCGGTTATCCCATCGTCGATGCCGGCATGCGCGAGCTCTGGGCGACAGGCTGGATGCACAACCGCGTCCGGATGATCGCGGCGAGTTTCCTCATCAAGCACCTGCTGATCGACTGGCGCGAGGGCGAGCGCTGGTTCTGGGACACGCTGGTCGATGCCGACTACGGCTCGAATGCGGTCAACTGGCAATGGAGCGCGGGCACCGGCGTCGACAGCAACATGTTCGTGCGGATCATGGCGCCATTGACGCAGAGCCCGAAGTTCGATGCGGCGGCCTACATCCGCCAGTGGGTGCCCGAGCTTGCCCACCTGGATGATACCCGCATCCACGATCCTGAGGTGCGGCCAAGTGCCTATCCGCCGCGCATCGTCGGGCACGCCGAGGCTCGTGCAAGAGCGCTGGCGGCTTATGCCGAGTGGAACGAGAAGGGCTGAGCACTCGCCGGGCTGTGCTATTAAGGATACGAAGTATTACGCATTCTGCCTCAAGTAGACTTGAGGTTTTTTGAAAAGATTAAGGAAATATTTGCCACGATGCGTGGCAGCGCTTCTCAGGCAACCGGCCGATAGACGCCGTCACCGCGGTAGCGCTGCAGGATGTTGTCGTGGACAATCGGGCTGAGCAGATTGGCAAAGGCGCAGCCGACCTGACCGCGCATCCACCACACGACCTCGGCCTGCTGCGCCTCAAGACCGGGTAGCGTCAGCCAGCACATCGCGCCGACGTGCATCCGGTGAAGCGCTGTCGCCGAGAACCCGCCAAGCGAGAGATCGTGCACCACGGTGTGGAAAGCCTTCGATCCTGAGACGCGCAGGCTCGCCGGAATGTTGACCTTGCTGCGCGGCGCGCAGCGGTCTTCCTGCGTCGCCTGGAAATAGGCCTCGTTCGCGTAAGGATCCCAATCCTGATGCATGGCGATTGTCCTGAGCCGAGTCGATATCCCCCGTACGGGACATCGTCACCGGACTATCGCCAGACGCGCTTAACCGTTTGCTAGGACTTGTGGTTCGCGGGGCTGGTTAACCGAAACGCGGGCCGGGCTGGCAAACGATTCACCAAGCAGACCGACGATGTAATCGCCAACCACTTCCGGCTTCTTAACGCTGGCCGGATCTTCGCCCGGATATGCCTTGGCGCGCATCGCGGTGCGCGTGGCGCCGGGATCGAGGATGGCGACGCGGATGGCCGAGATGTTGCGCACTTCCTGCGCATAAGCATCGAGCAGGTTCTCGAACGCCGCCTTGGTCGCGCCATAGGCACCCCAATAGGCACGCGGGGCCGAGCCGACGCTGGACGTGACGCCGATGACGCGGGCGTCCTTGCTCTTCTTGAGCATGGGATCGAAGCCTGCAATCAGCGACTGGGTGGCCAGCACATTGAGCGTCATCGCGCGGCTGAGATCCTTGGGTTCGATCTGCCACACCGGAGTTAGCGTTGGCAGGACAGCCGCATTGATCACCAGAATATCAAGCGCGTCCCAGCGGCGGCCGATGGCCGCAGCAAGGCGGGCAATACCGTCCGGTTCGGCCAGATCGACCGGTGCGATCGTGGCATTCCCGCCGACCTCGTAGATCGACTGCTCGACGGCTTCGAGATCCTTGCCTGCGCGGGCGGTGAGGATCACGTGCGCGCCTGCTGCGGCAAGCGCCTTGGCCGTTGCTGCGCCGATGCCGCGGCTTGCGCCGGTGACCAGCGCGAGTTGGCCGGAGAGGGGGCCTTCGATGCTCATGCGACCTTCCCGACCGGAAGCGGCAGCTGGTCGGCGCCGTCACGGCCGACGAGATCGGTCAGGCGCGTCGGGTATTCGCCGGTGAAGCAGGCATCGCAATATTGCGGGCAGGCCTTGTTGCGGCTCGCTTCGCCCACCGCGCGATAGAGACCGTCGATGGAAATAAAGGCGAGGCTGTCGGCATGGATGAACTTGGCCATCGCCTCGACGTCCATCGTCGCGGCCAGCAGCTTGGAGCGTTCCGGGGTGTCGACGCCGTAGAAGCACGAGTGCTCGGTGGGCGGACTGGCAACCCTGAAGTGCACTTCACGTGCGCCGGCATCGCGCATCATCTGCACGATTTTCATCGAGGTTGTGCCGCGCACGATGGAGTCGTCGATCAGCACGATGCGCTTGCCCGAAACGAGCGCCCGGTTGGCATTGTGCTTGCGCTTCACGTCGGCATGGCGCGCGCCGTCTGAAGGCTGGATGAAAGTGCGGCCGACATAGTGCGAGCGGATGATGCCGAGCTCGAACGGAATGCCCGAGGCCTGCGCGTAGCCAAGTGCGGCGGGAACCCCGCTGTCCGGCACCGGGATCACGAGGTCCGCCTCGACTTCGCTTTCGCGCGCCAGTTCGGCGCCGATAGCCTTGCGCACTTCGTAAACCGAACGGCCGCCCATCAGCGAATCCGGGCGGCTGAAGTAGACGTGCTCGAAAATGCAGGGGCGGGGGCTGGGATGGCCGAACGGGCGGTGGCAGCGGATTTCGCCGTCATGCCCGACCTGGATCATTTCACCCGGCTCGACCTCGCGCACGAAGTCCGCGCCGATGACGTCGAGCGCCACGGTCTCGCTCGCGAAGACCACCGCATCGCCCAGCTTGCCCATCACGAGCGGGCGGATGCCGAGCGGATCGCGGCAGGCGATCATGCCTTCGTTGGTGAGGCAGATCAGCGAGTAAGCGCCCTCGACCAGCCGCAGCGCGTCAATGAAGCGGTCGAGCAGGGTGGGGTAGCGGCTCGTAGCGACGAGGTGGATGATGACTTCGGTGTCCGAGGTCGACTGGAAGATGGCGCCCTTCGCAACGAGGTCACGCTTCAAGGTCATCGCGTTCGAGATATTGCCGTTGTGCGCGATGGCGAAGCCGCCCGTCGCAAGGTCTGCGAACAGCGGCTGCACGTTGCGCAGGCCCGAGCCGCCAGTCGTCGAATAGCGCACATGGCCCGCCGCCATCGTGCCGGGCAGTTCGGCGATGGCCTGACCGCTCGAGAAGTTCTGCGCGACATGGCCGAGGCCGCGGCGGGAGTAGAATTCCTGCCCGTCGAAGCTGGTGATGCCGACGGCTTCCTGCCCGCGGTGCTGCAGGGCGTGAAGGCCAAGCGCGGCAATCGCGGCGGCTTCGCGCGCGCCTAGCACGCCGAAAATGCCGCACTCCTCGCGGAGTTTGTCGCCGTTTTCGTCAATAAACGGATGGGCCGCGCCGCAAAGGGGATCGGTGAGGGTCATAGGGCGTTCCGGATTCTGCGCTGCGGCGCCCGTACCGACGCCTTCAGCGCGCCATGTGGCGAGCTTTGGGGCGTAACGCAAGTGTCTCCAATCCGCCGTTGCGCCCAATGACAAGGCATTGCGCATGGTTGCCACGGGTGACCGATCCGCCTAGATGGCCCCAGACATGCTTAAGCGAGCCCGCACTTGATCCTCTCGCCCTTCGAATGGACCATCGCCAAGCGCTACATGCTGCCCGGGCGGGGCGAAGCGTTCATTGCCATGGTGGCAGGCATCAGCCTTGTCGCGGTCATGCTGGGCGTTGCCGCGCTGGTCATCGTGATGAGCGTGATGAACGGCTTCCGTGCCGAATTGCTCGACAAGATCGTCGGGCTCAACGGCCATGCGATCATCCAGGCCTATGGCGGCCGGCTCGACGACTGGCAGGATATCCTCAAGCGTGTCGAAGCGACGCCCGGCGTGACGCGCGCCAGCCCGCTGATCGAGCAACCGCTGCTGGCGACGTTCAACGGCCGGGTCGAGGCGATCCTCGTGCGCGGCAACACGAACGCCGACCTTAAGCGCCTTTCCGCCAAGCGCCTTGTCGGCAACTTCGCGGACTTGCGTCCCGGCTCGACCAATGTCGCCATCGGATCGCGGCTTGCCGAAAGCCTTGGTGCGCAACTCGGCGATACGATCACGATCATCAATCCGCAGGGCCGCTCGACGCCGTTCGGCACCGTGCCGCGCCAGATCGGCTACAAGGTTGCCGCAATCTTCGAGATCGGCGTTTACGACTACGACAACGCCTATGTCGTCATGCCCATCGCGGATGCGCAGACCCTGCTGCTGACGGGCGACACGATCGGCATGATCGAGGTGACCACCACCGATGCCGATACAGCTGCGCAAACCCTCGCGCCGATCAGGCAGGCTCTGCTTGGCCGTGCGCAAGTGACCGACTGGAAGACCATCAACGCCAGCCTGTTCGAAGCGCTCGCGGTCGAGCGCGTGGCCATGTTCGTGGTGCTTTCGATCATCGTGCTGGTTGCGGTGTTCAATATCCTTTCCTCGCTCATCATGCTGGTGCGCGCCAAGACGCGCGATATCGCGATCCTTAGGACGATGGGGGCCACGCGAAAGAGCCTGCTAAAAGTCTTCGTGACCATCGGCTTCGTGATTGGCGCGCTGGGGACGGCGGTGGGGCTGGGGCTTGGCCTCGTGTTTCTCTACTTCCGCCAGAGCGTCGTCGACGGTGTGCAATACATCACCGGCCAGCCGCTTTGGGACCCGCAGATCCGCTTCCTCACCGAGCTACCGAGCCGCAGCGATCCGGTCGAGATCACGGTGATTTGCGTGATGGCGCTTGTCCTCAGCTTTCTCGCGACGCTCTATCCGGCGCTGACCGCGGCGAGCACCGATCCCGTGCAGGTGCTCCGCTATGAGTGAGCCCTTCGTCCGCCTTGCGGGCCTCAAGCGCAGCTTCAGTCAGGGCGGCGAGACCATCGAAGTCCTGCGCGGCATCGATCTGGAAATCCGCCCCGGCGAGATCGTCGCGCTGCTTGGCCCCTCGGGTTCGGGCAAGTCAACCATGCTGCAGGCGGTTGGGCTGCTGGAAGGCGGCTTTACCGGGCAGATCGAGATCGCGGGTGTGGAAGCCAGTGCGCTTTCGGCGGATGCGCGGACCTCGCTGCGGCGCGATCACTTGGGCTTCGTCTACCAGTTCCACCACCTGCTGCCCGATTTCAACGCGACCGAGAACGTCGTGCTGCCGCAGCTGGTCGCAGGCAAACCGGCTGCCGAAGCCAAGGGGCGGGCGGAAGAGCTGCTGACCGCCCTCGGCCTCGCGCACCGCCTGTCGCACCGCCCCAGCCAGCTGTCCGGCGGCGAACAGCAGCGCGTCGCCGTCGCCCGCGCCTTGGCGAACCGCCCCGGTCTTGTGCTGGCGGACGAGCCGACCGGCAACCTTGACGAGGCGACCGCCGACAAGGTGCTGGAAGAGTTCCTCAAGCTGGTGCGCGGGGAAGGCAGTTCCGCGCTTGTCGCCACACACAACGAGCGGCTCGCGCTGCGCATGGACCGTGTGGTGCGGCTGCATGAGGGGCTGCTGGTCTGAGCTGTCCGGAAAAGATCTGATTCCGTTCGTCCCGAGCGAAGTCGAGGGACCGGTTCGAGCGCAGTCGATATCCCGCTCAAGTGCCTCGGCTTCGCTCGGCGGACATCCCTCGACTTCGCTCGGGACGAACGGGCTTTGTCGGGATCGCTTGATCCGCGCGCGGCCCCGTGCCAGCCTGCAGGCAAAGCACATCAGGGGAGCAGAGAGATGACCAGCCCGCAGACCATAGCCGATTTCACCGTGAAGCTGCCCGGCGGCAAGGACCTCAGCCTAGCCGACAAGGCGGGCAAGGTGCTCCTCGTCGTCAACACCGCCTCCAAATGCGGATTTACCCCGCAGTATGACGGGCTCGAAGCGCTGTGGAAGAAGTACGGGGATCGCGGCTTCGAAGTGCTGGCCTTCCCCTGCAACCAGTTCGGCGGGCAGGAGCCGGGCACGGCGGACGAGATCGAGAGCTTCTGCAAGGTCAACTTCGGCGTGAGTTTCCCGCTCATGGCCAAGATCGAAGTGAACGGTGATGGCGCCGATCCGCTCTACAACTGGCTGAAGGCACAGGCCCCCGGCGTGCTAGGTACCAAGGGCATCAAGTGGAACTTCACCAAGTTCCTGATCGGCCGCGACGGCAAAGTCGTCCGCCGCTATGCGCCCACGGACAAGCCCGAGAAGCTGGCGGCGGATATCGAGGCTTTGCTGTAAGAGCAGCGGGCAAGCACATCGACACGAACGGGAAGGGAGAGGCGTTTTCTCGGTTGATAATGCCCCTCCGATCCCTCGCAGAATCGGCTACCACACCCTAGCTTTCCCAAATGCCCCATGCCCCCTTCGTTCCGCTGCGCATCTTCTCCTCCTACACGATGCTCGACGGCGCGATCGATCCCAAGGCGATTGCCAAGACGGCGGCGGAGCGGGGCTTTCCGGCGGCAGCGATCACGGATCGCAACGGGCTCTATGGCAGCGTCGCTTTTGCCAAGGCCTGCCTCGATATGGGTGTGCAGCCGGTCATCGGCACCATGCTCGCGGTGGCGCGTCCGGCGCGGGAAGGCGCGAGCCATACCGGTTTCGGGGCCAGCGCGCCGACCATCGACTGGCTCGCGCTCTATGCGCAGGACGCCAAGGGCTATGACAACCTCTGCCACCTCGTCAGCCAGGCGCACCTTGCGCGCCCGCTGGAGTTCGCGCCGCATGTGCCGCTGACGGAGCTGCAAGGGCATAGCGATGGTCTGCTCTGCCTGACGGCGGCAGGTGAAGGGGCGCTCACTCGCCTCCTCGCCGATGGCCAGCAATCCGCCGCCGAGGCCTATCTTGCCGAACTGGAAGCGCTGTTCCCCCAGCGGCTCTATATCGAACTCGCGCGGCGTAATGATCCCGTCGAAACAGCGGCGGAAGCAGCGCTGATCGATATCGCCTACGCGCGCGACATCCCGCTCGTCGCCACCAACCCGGCCTGCTTTGCCGAGCGCAGCTTCTACGATGCGCACGATGCTATGCTCTGCATCGCCAGCTCCACCCACGTCGATTCCGCCGATCGCCCGCGTTCCTCCAAGGAATGGTGGATCAAGCCCGCGCCGCTGATGGAGGAGACCTTCGCCGATCTCCCTGAGGCGCTGGCAAACACCCTCGTGGTCGCGCAGCGCACCGCGTTCAAGCCGCCCAAGCGCAGCCCGATCCTGCCCAGCCTTGCCGGTGACAAGGAAGGCGAGGCGCGGATGATGGCGGCGGATTCGCGCACCGGGCTCGTCGCGCGCCTGAAGCCCTATTACCCCGAAGCTGTATGGGACGAACTGACGGACGCATTGACGTGTCCAGTCTCCGATCTCGATGAAACCTCCGACCCTAACCCCGTTCATGCTGAGCTTGTCGAAGCACCGTCCTTGTCTTCGAATGGCAGCGCTGCACCGCAAGAAAGGCAGTGCTTCGACAAGCTCAGCATAGGCGGGGTGGGGAAAGAGCGTTTTGCGGGCCTCAAAGCCGAGGGCCACTGGGACGAGGTGCGCGCGTACCGCCAGCGCCTCGAGTTCGAGATCGGCATCATCAACCGCATGGGCTTCGGCGGCTACTTCCTGATCGTGGCCGACTTCATCAAGTGGGCCAAGGAGCAGGGCATTCCGGTGGGGCCAGGGCGCGGTTCGGGTGCGGGCAGCCTTGTCGCCTGGGCGCTCACCATCACCGATCTCGATCCGATCAAGCTGGGCCTCCTGTTCGAACGCTTCCTCAATCCGGAACGCGTCTCGATGCCGGACTTCGATATCGACTTCTGCGAAACCCGGCGCGGCGAAGTGATCCGCTACGTGCAGAGGAAGTACGGCGACGATCACGTCGCGCAGATCATCACCTTTGGCAAGCTCAAGGCCCGCGCCGTGCTGCGCGATACGGGCCGCATCCTCCAGATGAGCTACGGGCAGGTCGACCGCCTGTGCAAGATGGTGCCCAACCATCCGACCGATCCCTGGCCGCTCCCGCGCGCGCTGAATGGCGTCGCGGACCTCAAGCGCGAATACGACCGCGATCCCGAGGTGCGCCGCCTGATCGATCTGGCGATGCAGCTCGAAGGCCTGCCGCGCAACTCATCGACCCACGCGGCGGGCGTTGTCATCGGCGACCGGCCCCTGGCACAGCTTGTCCCGCTCTACCGCGATCCGCGTTCGGACATGCCGGTCACGCAGTTCGACATGAAGTTCGTCGAGGAAGCGGGCCTCGTGAAGTTCGACTTCCTTGGCCTCAAGACCCTGTCCGTCCTGCGCAAGGCGGTCGATCTGATGGCCAAGCGCGGGATCACGATCAATCTCGACCGCCTCGCCTGGGACGATTCGCAGGTCTACAAGCTGCTCCAGTCGGGCGATACGGTCGGCGTGTTCCAGCTGGAATCGGAAGGGATGCGCCGCACCCTCGCAGCGGTGAAGCCGACCAATTTCGGCGACATCATCGCGCTCGTCTCGCTCTACCGCCCCGGCCCGATGGACAACATCCCGCTGTTCGGCCGCCGCAAGAACGGGCTGGAAGAGATCGAATACCCGCACGAGAAGCTCTCGGGCATCCTCGCCGAAACCTACGGGATCTTCGTCTATCAGGAACAGGTCATGCAGGCCGCGCAGATCCTCGCGGGCTACTCGCTGGGTGACGCCGACCTCCTCCGCCGCGCGATGGGCAAGAAAGTCCAGGCCGAAATGGACGCGCAGCGCCAGCGCTTCGTCGATGGCTGCAAGGAAGTCTCCGGCATCGATGCCAAGAAGGCCAACGAACTGTTCGACTTGATCGACAAGTTCGCCGGCTACGGCTTCAACAAGTCCCACGCCGCCGCATATGCGCTTCTGGCCTATCAGACCGCATGGCTCAAGACGCATTACCCGCACGAATTCTATGCCGCCTCGATGTGCTTCGACATGCACCAGTCGGAAAAGCTGGCGGTGTTTGTCGACGACATGCGCCGGTCCGGGATTGCGCTCCATGGGCCGGATATCAACCGCTCCGAGGCCGAGTTCACCGTGGAGCGGACCGAGGACGGCTATGCCGTGCGCTATGCGCTTGCAGGCCTGCGCAACGTTGGCGAAAAGGCGATGGACGCCATCGTGGCCGAGCGCGAGGCGAACGGACCTTATACCAGCCTCGACGACCTGTTCCGCCGCCTGCCGGCAGGCGCGATGAACCGGCGTGGTCTGGAAGCGCTGGCGGCAGGCGGCGCGTTCGATAGTCTGGAGCCCAACCGCGCGCAGATCACCGCCAATGCGGAACTGCTGATGGCGGTAGCGGACGAAGCCGTCCGTTCGCGCACGTCCGGGCAAGGTGGGCTGTTCGGCGGTGACGACCATGCTGCGCCCGCAACGCGACTTGCCGAAACCGCGCCATGGTCGCGCGCGGACCAGATGGCGGCCGAACGCGACACCTTCGGTTTCTACTTCGCGGCGCATCCGGTCACCGAATATCGCGCGGTCGCCTCGGCCAATGGCGCGCGGACCTATGGCAGTCTGATGAGCGGCGAGGGAGACGCTTCCGGCGGCCGGAGCGGCGCGGTCATGGCGGCGCTGGTCGAGAACGTGAACCGGCGCAAGACCAAGAAGGGCAACGACTTCATCGCCGCCGATTTCTCCGACAGCAGCGGGCAGTTCTCGGCTTCCTGCTTCGAGGAATCGCTGGTCGAACCCTTCCTGCAATGGGCGCGGGAAGGCACTTGCGTGCTGCTCAATGTCGAGCTGGACCGCCCGAACCCTGACGAGCCGCCGCGCATCACCGTGCGCGGGGCGCGGCCGCTCGCATCGGTCAGCAGCGCGGCGCGGATGCTGCTCAAGCTCGATGTCACGAAGCCGGAGGCCATGTCCGAACTCGCGCTCCTCCTGCCGCGCGCGCAGGGGGCGCGGGGCGAAGTGATTGCCCGCTTGCGCACGGGTACCGGTCGCGAGCCGGTCATGCGGCTCGGCAATGATTTCTCACTTGATTCGGATGTAATCGAGCGATTGATTCCGGTGGAAGGGCTTGCCAATGTGGCCCTTACCGCGCGGGCCGACCGGCACTTGCGGCTCGTCGAATAGAACAACGAACAGGGGAGTAGGGGATGCAGCTGGGCGCCATGCAGGATTGGTCCCTGCGCGTGACGCGTTTCATCGATCATGCCGCGCGGGAACATGGCAGCCGCGAGATCGTCTCGCGCTGGGCCGATGGCACCGAGAGCCGCACGACCTGGGCCGGTATCCGCCACGATGCTATGCGCATGGCGCAGAAGCTGGCAAAGCTCGGGATCAAGCCGGGCGACCGCGTGGCAACGCTGGCGATGAACCACCACCGCCACCTCGTCACCTGGTACGGCGCCGTCGGCGTCGGCGGCGTGCTCCACACGATCAACCCGCGCCTGTTCGATGATCAGCTCGACTACATCGCCAATCACGCCGAAGACCGCGTGATGCTGTTCGATGCCGCTTTCGCCCCGATCATCGAGCGGATGAAGCCGCGCTGGAAGACGATCGAGCACTACATCTGCTTCGACAGCAGCGGCCCTGCCGAGCATTTCGAGGACTGGATCGCCACCGAGGACGGGCAGGGCGAATGGGCCGATGGCGACGAGCGCGACCCTTGCATGCTCTGCTATACGAGCGGCACCACCGGCAATCCCAAGGGCGTGCTCTACGAACACCGCTCGACGGTTCTGCACGCGATGACGGCGCTGACCCCGCAGGTCTTCGGCATGGACTGCCGCAGCGTGGCGCTGCCCATCGTGCCAATGTTCCATGCCGCGAGCTGGGGTCTGCCCTGGGCTGGCGCGGCGGCAGGCGCAAAGTTCGTCTATAGCGCTGTCAACGAGGCGTCTGTCCTGTGCGAGCTGATGGAACGCGAGAAGGTGACGACTTCGGCGGGCGTCCCCACCGTCTGGCTCAGCCTGCTTCAATACATCGACGCGCACGGGAAGGATATTCCGGCCCACCTCCACACCGTCGTCTGCGGCGGCTCCGCCATGCCGCGCGCGATGATCGAGCGGTTCATGAAGAAGGGTCTGCGCGTCGCCCACGCCTGGGGCATGACCGAGACTTCGCCCATCGGCACGACTGGCACGGAGACCTCAGACTGGGATGAACTCTCGTTCGACGAGCAGGTCACGATCAAGGCGATGCAGGGCCGCGTGCCCTTCGGCGTGGAGCTGCGCTGTGTCGATCTTGACGATGCCACCAAGGTGCTCCCGCGCGACGGCAAGACCTCCGGCGCGCTGCAGGTGCGCGGGCCGTGGGTGGTCGGGCGCTACTTCAAGGCGGAAAGCCCGGCGACGGATGCCGAAAACTGGTTCGATACCGGCGACGTGGCATTGCTTCATCCCGACGGCACGCTGCAACTGACCGACCGCACCAAGGATGTCATCAAGTCTGGCGGCGAGTGGATCAGCTCGGTCGAGCTGGAAAACGCGGCCATCGGCTACCCGGGCGTGGCCGAGGCCGCCGCCATCGGTGTCCATCATCCCCGCTGGGACGAGCGCCCCCTGCTCATAGTGGTCAAGAAGCCGAACGCCGATGTCTGCCCCGATGGCCTGCGGGAGTATCTTGGCACCCACGTCGCCAAGTGGTGGCTGCCCGATGCCGTCGTCTTCGTGGACGAGATCCCGCACACCGGCACCGGCAAGATCAGCAAGAAGGACCTGCGCGATCAGTTCCGCGATTGGAAGTGGAGCGCCTGAACGATGGACGAAGCCTATATCGATCCGAGCCGCGAGAACTTCGACAAGTTCAAGGCCCTGCCGCGCGACACGCCTATCCACATGCTCAATCTCGTCCGCTTCAAGGACATGGCCACGTATCCCGAGGGTCACGAATTGGCGGACAAGGGGCTGACCGGGGCAGACGCCTACCGCGAATACATGCGCACGATCCAGCCGGTACTCGAGCGCGCCGGTGGGCACATCGTGTGGGCGGGCGGGTTCGAAGCGATGGTCACTGGCCCTGCCGAATGGGAGTGGGACGAGACTTTCGTGATGGCCTATCCCGATGCCGCATCGTTCATGGGCATGGTCAAGGACCCGGACTATGCGCCGGTTGTCGTCCATCGGCAGGCGGCAGTCGCGACCTCGCGGCTCGTGCGTTTTGCACCGAAACGGTCTATTTCGTGACTATGCCGGTTAGCGGGTTCTAAACCAGACCAAGCGTATTTTTCATGGGTCAAAGCAGTAGCGATGGATTGGACCCATGCCAAATTCGCAGCCCGAGACTTTCTGGCAAGCTATTGATCTGTGGGGCCGGGCGGTCGCAGCCGCCAATACTCTGCTGGACCTGTGGTGGCTGTGGCTCGTACTCGGCTTTGTGCTGTGGCTGGCTTTGCGCATCCGTGCGCAGCATGCCCTGATCGCGCAGCTCGATGAGCGCGCCGATGCAGCCTTCGGCGATGTCGATGCCCTGCTGCTGGAGCGCAAGACGCTGATCGGCAATCTCGTCGAGGTCGTTCGCGCCTATGCGGCCAAGGAACACGAGGTAATCCGCGATGTCCTTTCCGCACGGGTCGAGGCCATTTCGGAACTCGGCGAAGGGGCGATGATCGGCCAGCAGAACGCGGCCTTCCTGCAGAACCTCGTCTCACTCGGCGAAAACTTCCCCGAACTGGAGTCGGGCAGCCATTTCGCCACGCTGCGCACCGATCTGGTCCGCATCGAGGACCGCATCACCGCCGCCCGCAAGTTCTACAATCTCGCGGTCGAGGAGCTCAATTCGGTCGCCCGCGCGTTCCCCGGCAACCTGATCGCCTCCTTCAGCCGCCTGCCGCTTCGCGAGAAGTTCTCGCTCGGCGAACGGCGTAGCTCTTATGAAGAGACCGCGCAGATCGCGTTCTGAGCCGATGAAGCAGAGTTCCCCACCGCTGGGCTATGTCACGCACGCGGCGGAGAACCGGCGCCGCCTCACGCGGTACATCGCCGCCTATATTGCCGCGTTTCAGCTGATCGGAGCCTTCGCGCTCACCGTTCCGCTGCTGATGTTCGATCCACAGCACACGATCCTGTCCGATCCCGGCGGGTATGCGCTGCGCTATGCCCTGCCGCTCGGCCTGCTGAGCGCCCTGATCTTCTGGTCCATCTATCGCGGCCATGCCGACTCGGTTCGCGCAAGTGTCGATATCCGCGACGTCACCCGTACCGACGAACCGCGCTTCGTCGCCATTGCCGAGGAGCAATGCACCGCGCTCGGCGTGCGTTTTCCGCGCTTCGGGGTGATCGAAGTCGATGCACTCAACGCGCTCACGGTGGGTGAGGGCCCGTCGCACGGCCTCATCGCCGTTACGCGCGGCTTGCTCGACCGGCTCGATGATGACGAGCTTGCCGCGGTTCTGGCGCATGAAGCCTCGCATATCCGCAATGGCGATACGCGCGTGCTCTCGGCCAACCATGCTTTGATGCGCACCGCGGTCATGCTGCAGGTCAACAACCCGCTGCGGATCGAAGACCTTCGGCAAATGCTCATCCCGCTATTGATGCCGCCGTTCCTGATCATCCTGCTCGCGGGCAATGCGGCGACCATGCTGGCCATGCGGCTGGCCTTCAGCGCCCGGCGCGAGGTCAAGCTCAGCCGCGATCATATTGCTGACGGTGAGGCCGTCCGCGTGACGCATTTTCCCGAAGCCCTCGTCAGCGCGCTGCAAAAAATCTGCGGGCAAGGCCGGTTCGATGGCAGCCGCCGGATCGAGGCATTGCTGTTCGATGGACCCTCGGACCACGAAGGCGGCACGCACCCGCCGATCGCGGACCGTATCGCCGCGATAACCGCGCTGGGCGGCGACATGATGGCGCCGGGCCGCCTGCGCAAGGACACGCGCACGCAGGCTTCCTTTCGCCCGCGCTTCGGCGTTCGGCCCAAACAGGCCCGCGACCAGGAGTACCCCTGCGACGAAGAGGGCCGCCCGTTGGAGGAGCCGCCTACGCCGACATGGGCGTTGCAGATGTTGCGCTTCACCGATCCGCCCGCCTTCCGACGGTGGAACGAGGCCTGCATCGCGTGGCTCGAATGGCGCGCGTCCGACGAGCGCAATGCGCTGGGGCTGACGCCGAAGATGCTCATCCCGGTGGTCGCGGTGACGGCCTTCCTGCTGGTGTTCCATTGGCCGGCGGACAATGATCCGGTGAAGTTTGCCAATACTTTCAATCCGGCTGCGATCGCGGGAGAGTTTGGCAGGGCCCAGACATCTGGCACATTCTGCCACGGCGCATCCTCTCCGGATGGCAAGTGCAACGCCCCCGTCAGCCAAGGCCCATACATTTCCGCGCGGCCGCGCGTCCCCCACTACAATCCCTGGTCAAACACCACGCCCGAGGAAGAAAAGGCCGAGGCAGCCGCGGCACGCCGCGCATCGGGCGCGGGTCCGGAGACCGCCCTGATGTTGCCGCTGCTTCTGCTCGGCGTGATCATCGTGGCTAAATTGGCGCCGGAACAGCTCAAGTCGTTTCTGGGCATCGTCGACGCAAAACCCCGGCGGAGCACACGGGCCGAGGACGAGCCGCTTGGTCCGCTTGGCCCGGTCAGCCGATTCGAGACGCGATCGTTGCCACCTTCCGCCGCGCCTCCGTTTCAGCGCCCGCCCGGCGGCGGCTTTGGTCGCAAAGGCCTTTAAAGCAGCGCCAATTGGCCATCGCGACTGGGCAGGCGGAACTGGCTGCAATCGAGCACCGGCTTGGCCTGCGGAATACCGGCGCGTTTCATGCCAAGCCGGAAGCGGCCCCGCACCAGATCGGCCCAGACGCCGCTGGGCTTCATCCGGCTGAAGAAGCGCGCATCGTTGTCCTTGCCCCCGCGCACCGATTGCACGATGGCCATGACCTTCGCGGCGCGGTCCGGGAAATGGACATCCAGCCATTCGCGGAACAGTGGAGCGACTTCGTGCGGAAGGCGCAGCATGATCCAGCTGGCGGACTGCACCCCGCGCGCGCCCGCCTCGGCAAGGATCGCCTCGATATAACTGTCCGTGATTGCGGGAATGATCGGCGAAACCGAGACATTGGCATGCACGCCCGCTTTGGCCAGCGCCTCCAAAGCCGCGAGCCGCTTGGCAGGTGCCGAGGCACGCGGTTCGAGTTTGCCCGAGAGCCGGGGATCGAGGCTGGTCACCGAGATCGAAACGGCAGTGAGGTTCCGCTTCGCCAGCTCTGCGAGAAGATCGAGATCGTCGAGCACGCGCGCCGACTTGGTCGTGATTGTGACCGGATGCCCGACCTCCAGGCACAGTTCGAGCACCGCACGGGTGATCCGGTAGCGCGCCTCGATCGGCTGGTAGGGATCGGTATTGGTGCCGAGTGCAAGTGGGGCAGGGCTGTATCCCCGCGCCGCAAAGGCCTTGCGAAGCAGAGTGGGCGCGGAAGGCTTGGCAAAGAGCTTTGTCTCGAAATCCAGCCCCGGGGAAAGATCGTGCCAGGCATGGGTCGGCCGCGCATAGCAATAGACGCAGCCGTGCTCGCACCCCCGATAGGGATTGAGCGAGCGGTCGAACGGGATGTCCGGCGAGGCGTTGTAAGCAATCGCCGTCTTGGGGAACTCTTCGGTGACGGTGGTGCGCAGCTTGGGGCCGGGGCCGTCGATGGCCTCCACCTCGTCTAGCCAGTCGCCATCAGCCTCTCGCGTGTTCAGCCCGAAGCGCGTGGGCACCTGCGCCGATTGCGCGCCGCGGCCGCGAAGGATGGAATCGGATGTTCCCATGATTGAGAACATAATAAGAACACACGCCGAGCACCAGCCCGTTTGCCGGACTTATTTCTCCAGCAGGCGCGGCATCAGCTCGACGAAGTTGCAAGGCCGGTTGCGGCTGTCGAGCTGCTCGGCCAGGATTCCGTCCCACCCATCCTTCACCGCGCCGTTCGAGCCGGGCAGGGCGAAGATGTAAGTCCCGCGCGCAACCACCGCGCAGGCGCGCGACTGGATCGTGCTCGTGCCGATGGTCTTGAAGCTCAGCCAGCGGAACAGCTCGCCAAAGCCCGGAATGTCGCGCGTCTTCACCCGGTCGAGCGCTTCCGGCGTGACGTCACGACCGGTCAGCCCTGTGCCGCCGGTGATCACCACGGCATCGACATTGCGGTCATCGATCCAGTTGTTGAGCCGGCTCGCGATCCGCCCCGCATCGTCCTTCTCGATCGCGCGCGCGACGAGGTGATGCCCGGCGCCCTTGATCCGATCCGCCAGAATATCGCCCGAGGTATCGTCCTCAGGCCCGCGCGTGTCCGAAACGGTCAGCAGCGCGATATTGATCGGCTTGAACGTGCGCGCAGTGTCAATTGCCACGCGAGGCCATCCTTACGCTGTCCGCGCCGGTGAGGCCCGGGAATTTCGGCCACATGCCTTGCGCGAGGCCGATGCGGCTTTCCGAAGGGCCGCCGGCCTGCCGCTCGTACATCCAGTAATTGCGCATCACGATCGAAACGTAGCCGCGCGTTTCCCAATAGGGGATCGATTCCATCCAGAGCAGCGGATCGCCATTGTCGCGGATTTCGGTGTTCCAGCGCCCGATCGGCATCGGACCTGCATTGTAGGCCGCGATGACCTTTGGCAGCAGCCCGCCGGTCGCACCGGAATCGCGCAGGCGGACGAGGTAACCCTGTCCGAAAGCCATGTTCACGTCGGGTAGATCGAGCTGGGTCTCGCGGCCGGCCATCGCCGGTTCGTCGCGGACAAGGCCGCGCGCGGTACCGGGCAGCACCTGCATCAAGCCGCGTGCGCCTGCAGGGCTGACAACTGCCGTGCGAAAGTTCGATTCCTGCAGCGAATGCGCGAACAGCAGCGCAGGATCGACTTTCCAGCCCGTCGCCGGCACCCAGCGCGGTGCCGGGAAGCGCGCGGCAGCATCGGCCTTGGCACCGGAGGGCGCATTGTAAGCCATCCACAGCTGCGTCGCAGGCAGGCCGAGATCGCGGGCGAGCCGCGACAGCGGCGCATAGAGCGAAGGGTCGCCGATCCGCGCCTGGTGGCGCAGCAGTTCGTCGGCAAGGCCGTCCTCGCCGATTTCCGCGAGTTCCACGGCAAGGCGCACATTGCTCACCTGCCGCAGCTGCTGCCAGTCGTCGGAGGTGAAGTCCGGCGCCGAGGCGACCGTCGTTTCCTTGAGGCCCAGCGCTTCGCTGGCGATCATGCCATAGAGCGTATCGCGCAGCCGCGCCGCGTTGCGCAGGGCAGTGGCGACTTTCTCCGGCGCGCGGCAACGCATCCACGCGCGGCCGGCCCAGTAGTTGGCGGCAGCGGTGAGCTCGTCGTTCTGCGCCGCACTGGCGGCCTGCTCGAAGCTGCTGGCGGCATTGGTGCAGTCGTTGAGGCGCCAAGCCGCAAGGCCCGCCGTCCACAACGCTTCGGCCACCCACGGCCCGCTCGCGCCCTGCAGCGCGCCGAGCGAGACATTGCGCGCATTGGCGTCGTCGTTCTCGATATAGAAGGCCCAGCCCACACGCTGATGCCATTCGGCCCGCGCTTCCACCGAGAGGCTGGACTCGATCCCGTCGAGCAGCACGCGCGCGCCGAGCGGATCGTCGTTCTTGATGCGGTCCTGGATCGCAAGCGCCACGCTGTCGGGCATCGTGCCATCGGCCACCGGACGCGGCTTGATGCGCTTGGGCAGGCCCGGCAGCGTCATCATCGGCTGCGCGCTGGGGAGGGCGGGCAACTCGGTCGCACCGCGCTTCAAGGCGAGGCGGCTCAGCTGCTCTGCCCAGGGGAGTTCAGGCGCGGTTGACAGCACCTGCGTCAGCGGCGCGAGTTCAGCCTTCGGGGACGTCGCGGCGAGGTAGTACTGCGCCTTTGCGACGGCATGAAGCGGCCCGTCGGCGCGCTGGGCGAGCAGCGACTGCACCGTGGTCCAGTCCTGACGCTCGATCGCGCCGAACATCTGCTTGTAATAGGCGCGGTCTTCCTGGCTCAGCAGCGATGGGACCGCAGTCCGGTCAGTCCGTGCACGGAAATACTCGGCAGCAGCGCTGTTGGCGGCGGCAGGCGCGGCAGTGCCGACGGCGAGCACGGCAGCAACGGCAAGCAAGGCGGCGCGGCGCATGTTCACGAAAGATTGGCCCCGCACGAACGTTCCACTTCGGATCTCTTCCCGTTCAAATCTGCCAGTCGCTGTGGTCATGCTGGGTTGGCCATCCCGGCCGTCCCGTCCAACCAGCGCTGCCAGACCCCCGATTTCCAGCCCGGTTTGGCCAGCAGGGTTTCGAGGTCGTATTCAAAACCTGCCGGAACACTGCCACTCTCATGGTTAAGCGCGCGTAAATGATGAGCATTTTGCGCTGAGTCGTGCCCGAGAAGCGCCAGAATGTCGCCCCGGCCGAACACCAGGATCCGCTCCGGCGCAGCGAGTGCAATGTGGCGTTTGAGCACGTCGCCGAGGCCGGCAGCACCCAAGCCTGCCCAATCGGGCAGGGCGATTCGGGCAGGGAGCGCCGAAGCGCGGTAGACCGAGGCCGGATCGAGCCCCATCGCGGCGAGCATGGCGTCGACGAGCTTGCCGCTGCGCCCCGAAAGCAGTGTATCACCGTCGTCCTCGGCGGGCATCGGCACCAGCACCATCAGCTGCGCATGCTGCGGCCCCATTGGCGGCAACCGACGCGCGCCTTTGGGCGCGAGGGTCGGTTCGGACAGCCACCAAGCGGCAAAACTGCCAAAATCTCCGGGCCATGCACTGCGATCTTCGGCAACTGGTGGAGTAGCGGCGGGCTGCGCGGACGCCTGGGGCGCGCGCTTTTCGACCGGGGGAAGCGCGGGAGCGGCCTTGGCCGGGCGGGCCGGAGCATCGCCTGCCAGCCAGTCCTGCGGGGCATCGACGAAAGCCATGTCGACACCGGCTTCGGCCCACCAGCCGAGCGCCGCTTCGAGGGCTTCCCCCAAGGACCTGTCATTAGTGTCTAGCAATCCCATCGCCTTGTGGTCTTGACCTTGCTTGCGCCAGCTTTCAAGGCAAGGACATGAGCTTTCGGGGCACAGCGTGCCCGATATGGGGTCGGAGCGAGAGAAAATGAGCGAACGGGAATCGATGCCGTATGACGTCGTGATTGTCGGTGGCGGGCCTGCGGGCCTGGCAGCGGCGATCCGCCTCAAGCAGGTCAATTCCGAGATATCGGTCTGTATCCTCGAAAAAGGCTCGGAAATCGGCGCGCACATCCTGTCGGGCGCGGTGGTCGATCCGATGGCGCTCGACGAATTGTTACCCGAATGGCGCGAGCAGGGCTGCCCGATGGCGGAAACGCCGGTGACGGACAATTGGCACTGGGTGCTGACCCGCAGCGGCAAGACCGCGCTGCCGCACTGGCCGATGCCTCCGTTCATGTCGAACCACGGCAACTACACCGGCAGCCTCGGCAACCTCTGCCGCTGGCTGGCCGAGCAAGCGACCGAGCTTGGTGTCGAGATCTTCCCCGGCTTCCCGGCGGCGGAAGTGCTCTACGACGACAAGGGCGCAGTGCGCGGTGTCGCGACCGGCGACATGGGCATTGCCAAGGACGGCAGCAAGAAGCCCGATTATCAGCCGGGCATGGAGCTGCTGGCAAAATATACCCTGTTCGCAGAGGGTGCGCGCGGACACCTCACAAAGCAGCTGAAGGCCAAGTACGACCTCGAGCGCGACTGCCAGCCGCAGGTCTACGGCATCGGCATCAAGGAACTGTGGGATATCGATCCCGACAAGCACGTCCCCGGCCGCGTCATCCACACGCAGGGCTGGCCGCTGTCGGAAAGCAATTCGTGGGGCGGCGGCTTCCTCTACCACCAGGCCAACAACCAGGTCGCGCTCGGTTTCGTGACCGCGCTCGATTACGCGAACCCTTATGTCTATCCATACGAGGAATTCCAGCGCTGGAAGCAGCATCCCGCGATCCGCGAGATCCTCGAAGGCGGCCGCCGCGTGTCCTACGGTGCGCGCGCGATCAACGAAGGCGGCTGGCAGTCGGTGCCGCGCCTCGCTTTCCCGGGCGGCGCGCTGATCGGCTGCTCGGCGGGCTTCGTCAACGTGCCGCGCATCAAGGGCAGCCACACCGCGATGAAGAGCGGCATGCTCGCCGCCGAAGCGATTGCCGCCGCCATGGCGAATGGCCGCGAGCAGGATGAGCTGGGCGAATACGACAGCGCCGTTCGCGAAAGCTGGATCGCCAAGGAGTTGAAGCTCGTCCAGAACGCGCAGCCGCTCGTCGCCAAGTTCGGCGGCTCGCTCGGCACCGTGCTGGCGGGCGCGGACATGTGGGCGCGCGTGCTCAAGGTCAATCCGATCGGTGCGATGAAGCACCACAAGGACAGCGAGCACACGATGCGCGCCGACCTGTTCAAGCCGATCGAGTATCCCAAGCCCGATGGCGTGATCAGCTTCGATCGCCTGACCTCGGTCTCGTTCTCCTACACCAACCACGAGGAGGACCAGCCGTGCCACCTCGTGCTGAAGGACCCGACCGTCCCGACGCGGATCAACCTGCCGCTCTATGCCGGCCCTGAGGCACGCTTCTGCCCGGCGGGCGTCTACGAATTCCTGACCGGAGAGGACGGCAACCCGCGCCTCCAGATCAACGCCCAGAACTGCGTCCACTGCAAGACCTGCGACATCAAGGACACGACGCAGAACATTGAATGGGTCACGCCCGAAGGCGGCGGCGGCCCGAATTATCCGAACATGTGAGCCATTCCTCCCCGCACTGCGGGGAGGATGCCTGTCATGAGGGAAACCGCCTACGCCAAGATCAACCTCGCGCTCCATGTCCGGCGGCGGCGCGAGGATGGCTATCATGAGCTCGAGACGCTGTTTGCCTTTGTCGACGCGGGAGATGAACTGGCGGCCGAACCGGCGCATGCCGACAGCCTGCATGTTGTCGGTGAATTCGCGACCATTCTTTCCGATCCCTTCGGAAATATCGTCGCCAAGGCCTTGAATTTGCTGCCGCACGGGAAGGGCTGGACAGTCACGCTCGAAAAGCGCCTGCCCGTCGCCGCCGGTCTCGGCGGCGGTTCGGCTGACGCGGGCGCAGTATTCCGCATGGTCGAGCGCGCGCATGGTCTGCCGGAGGACTGGCACGAGCGCGCCGCCAGGTTGGGCGCCGATGTTCCTGCCTGCGTCCTCAGTCAGGCCTGCATCGGGCGCGGTACTGGGACCGAACTCGAACCTGTCGCGAACGATCTCGCCGGAACCCCCGTCCTGCTCGTCAATCCGCGCATCCCGCTGGCCACCGGTCCGGTGTTCAAGGGCTGGGACCAGACCGACCGTGGCCCCATGCCGTCAGGCGATCTGCGCAGCATTGCGCTGGAAGGTCGCAACGATCTCGAGCCCAGCGCCATTGCGCTTGTCCCCCAGATCGCTGACGTCATCGCGGCGCTCAGCGCAAGCGGCGCTTGGCTCGCCCGCATGTCCGGTTCCGGCGCGACATGCTTTGCGCTCTACGACAGCCTCGAAGCCCGCGATGCCGCCGCTGCCGCCTTGCCGTCCGAGTGGTGGCGCCTTGCCGGTAAACTCCGTTAGTCCCCCGCCGTTCGTGTCGAGCCCCTCGACATGCTCGGGATAAACTTCGGGTCGGAGACCCGAAGTCGAGACACCGACCGCAACGTATGGTGTCTCGACTTCGCTCGACACGAACGGTTAGAGAGAGGGATGAGTTCAGAAGCCTACCAGATCATCGGCACGCCGCGTTTCGGCGGCATTCTCGTCGTCTCCGATCACGCCTCCAACCGCGTGCCGGATGACATCGATCTCGGCATCGACCCGGCGCTGCTCGAGCAGCATATCGCCGTCGATATCGGTGTGGCAGGCATCGCCGCCCACATGGCCCAGCGCCCCGGAATCGCCGCGTTTCTCGGGGGCGTCAGCCGCCTTGTCTGCGATTTCAACCGAGACGAGCATGGGCCGACCGTCTGCCCCATCGCCAGCGACGGCCATGCCATTCCCGGCAATGCGCTGGACCACGCCGGCCATGAAGCCCGCCTCGCGCGGTTCTACCGGCCTTATCACGAAGCGCTTGCGCGGTTGCTGGACGACGCGCCGCCTGCGCTGATCCTCTCGCTCCACAGCTTCACCCCGCAGCTCGCGAGTGATCCGTCGCAGCAGCGCCCCTGGCAGGTCGGCGTGCTCTACAACGAGGACGACCGCGCCTCGCGTCTCGCCATTCCCCTCCTCGAAGCGGAGGGGCTGATCGTGGGCGACCAGGAACCCTATTCGGGCCGACTGCTCAACGCGACGATGAACCGCCATGCTGAGGCGGAAGGGCGGCCCTATTTCGGTGTCGAAGTCCGGCAGGATCAGATCGCCGATCCCGCCCACCATGCGCTCTGGGCCGAACGCCTCGCGCGCATCGCCAATCAGGTGGCCATCGCTCTCGGCGCTTAGCCGGATGGTTGCGGAGATTACTTTCGACCGGAAAGCGCTCTTGCGCTAGGTGCGCAGCATTGCCGCTACGCAGGCGGTCACCCAACTTCGAGAGAGAATGCCAATGCCGGTCTATCGTTCCAGAACCACCACCCACGGCCGCAACATGGCCGGTGCGCGCGGGCTGTGGCGCGCCACGGGCATGAAGGACAGCGATTTCGGCAAGCCGATCATCGCCGTCGTCAACAGCTTCACCCAGTTCGTGCCCGGCCACGTCCACTTGAAGGACCTCGGCCAGCTCGTCGCGCGCGAGATCGAGGCGGCGGGCGGCGTTGCCAAGGAATTCAACACCATCGCGGTCGATGATGGCATCGCCATGGGCCACGACGGGATGCTCTATTCGCTCCCCAGCCGCGACCTCATCGCCGACAGCGTCGAGTACATGGTCAACGCGCACTGCGCCGATGCCATGGTCTGCATCTCGAACTGCGACAAGATCACCCCCGGCATGCTGATGGCCGCGATGCGCATCAACATCCCTGCCGTGTTCGTCTCGGGCGGCCCCATGGAAGCGGGCAAGGTGCTGCTGAAGGGCAAGGAAGTTGCGCTCGATCTCGTCGACGCGATGGTCGCCGCGGCGGACGAGAAGTACACCGACGAGGAAGTCACTGAGATCGAGCGTTCCGCGTGCCCAACGTGCGGATCGTGCTCGGGCATGTTCACCGCCAACTCGATGAACTGCCTCACCGAAGCGCTCGGCCTCTCGCTGCCCGGCAACGGTTCGGTCCTCGCGACCCATGCCGACCGCGAGCGCCTGTTCCGCGAGGCGGGACGACTTTCGGTCGATCTCTGCCGCCGCTACTACGAGCAGGACGATTCCAGCGTCCTTCCCCGCGAAGTCGCCAGCTTCCGCGCCTTCGAGAACGCGATGAGCCTTGATATCGCGATGGGCGGCTCGACCAACACGGTTCTCCACCTGCTCGCCGCCGCGCATGAAGCTGGTGTCGATTTCACCATGGCCGATATCGACCGCCTTTCGCGCCGCGTGCCGTGCCTGTCCAAGGTCGCACCGGCCAAGTCCGACGTGCACATGGAAGACGTGCACCGCGCGGGCGGCATCATGGCGATTCTCGGCGAGCTCGAACGGGCGGGGCTGCTCCACACGGACCTCCCCACCGTCCACAGCCCAACCATGGGCGATGCGATCAACAAGTGGGATATCTCGCGCAGCAACGATCCCGCCGTGCACGAATTCTACAAGGCGGCGCCCGGCGGCGTGCCGACGCAAGTCGCCTTCAGCCAGTCGCGCCGCTGGAAGGAATTGGATCTCGACCGCGAGACCGGCGTGATCCGCTCCGCCCAGCACGCTTTCAGCCAGGACGGCGGCCTTGCGGTTCTTTTCGGCAATCTCGCCAAAGACGGCTGCATCGTGAAGACGGCGGGCGTCGACGAGAAGATCCTCAAGTTCAGCGGCCCCGCCAAGGTCTATGAAAGCCAGGATGCCGCCGTGACGGCAATCCTCACCGGTCAGGTCGAGGCGGGTGACGTCGTTCTCATCCGCTACGAAGGCCCGCGCGGCGGCCCCGGCATGCAGGAAATGCTCTATCCCACGAGCTACCTCAAATCGAAGGGCCTCGGCGCCGCCTGTGCACTCGTGACGGACGGGCGCTTCTCGGGCGGCACTTCGGGCCTTTCCATCGGCCACGTCTCGCCCGAAGCGGCGGAAGGCGGCACGATCGGCCTCGTCGAGACCGGCGACCGCATCGAGATCGACATCCCCGCCCGCTCGATCCACCTCGCGGTCGATGACGCCACGCTTGCCGAGCGCCGCAAGGCTGCAGAAGCGCGCGGTTGGCAGCCGGTCAAGCCGCGCCCGCGCAAGGTCAGCCTCGCGCTGCAGGCCTATGCGCTGATGACCACGAGCGCCGCGCGCGGCGGGGTGCGTGACCTCTCGGGCATTGTCCGCACGAGCGGCACGCAGGATGCCGGCTGATCTAGCCCAGGTCCTCGATGTCGCCGCGATGCGCGCTGCCGAAGCGGCGCTCATCGCGGGCGGCACATCGGCGCAGGACCTGATGGAAATGGCCGGCTGCGCGCTCGGCGAATGGGCGCGGCGGCTTGGGGCAGGGCGCCCCGTCACGGTGCTCTGCGGCCCCGGCAACAATGGCGGCGATGGCTACGTTGCCGCGCGGTATCTCGCCGAGCACGGCGTGCCGGTCACCGTCATCGCAGCGCGTCAACCGACGACGCCGGAAGCCTTTACGGCGCGCTCGCTCTACAAGGGCAAGGTGCAAGGTGCAGGCAGTCTCCCCGGCGGCGGCGTGCTCCTTGATTGCCTGTTCGGCAGCGGCCTGTCGCGGCCGCTGCCGGACGACTTGTTCGATCTCCTCAGCGGCCTTGCGGAACGGCATGCGCTGCGCATCGCCGCCGATCTTCCCAGCGGGATCGAAGCGGACAGCGGCACCGTGTTGAATACCGGCTTGCCCGTGTTCGATCTGACGGTCGCGCTGGGTGCCTGGAAGCATGCGCATTACGCCATGCCAGCTTCTCCGCTTATGGGCGCGCTCCGTCTTGTCGATATCGGCGTGCAGGCGGTTTCCGGCGCGGCGCGCGTTCTCCAGAAGCCGCATGCCATACCGCCCGCTCCCGATGCCCACAAGTACCGGCGCGGGCTGCTGGCAGTGGTCGCAGGCGCCATGCCCGGTGCTGCGCTGCTTTCTGCCGAGGCTGCCCAGCGCTCCGGCGCAGGCTACGTGAAGCTGCTGGCGCCAACGCGGCCCGAGGGTGTGCCGCCTTCCTTGGTCTGTGACGTCACGGACCTTTCGGCGCTCATGGACCCGCGCATCGCCGCAATTCTTGTCGGCCCGGGACTGGGACGCAGCCCTGACGCCGCTGTCCGGCTCGAAGCAGCGCTCTCGGCCAATCGCCCTATCGTGATCGACGCCGATGCACTCACGCTCTTGCGGCCAAAAAGCCCCGGCACAGCCCCGCGCGTGCTCACCCCGCATGATGGCGAGATGGCCGCGTTGGAAGCCGCATTCGGACTCCCTGCCACCGGGACCCGCCGTGCCCGCGCGCTGGCGTTGGCCGAAGCGGCTCAGGCGGTTGTCCTCCTCAAAGGCCCGGACAGCCTGATCGCCACCCCAAGCGGTGACGTAACGGTCAGCCCGCGCGCCTCGGCATGGCTTTCGGTTGCCGGGAGCGGCGACGTCCTAGCCGGAATCATCGCCAGCCGCCTTGCCGTTCACGGTGACGCCCATCTCGCCGCGGAGGAAGGCCTGTGGCTCCACGGCGAGGCTGCACGACTTTGCGGCCCCGCCTTTATTGCCGGAGACCTTGCGGCCGCGACGGGTTATGCCCTAAGCGCCGCGCTCGCATGACGAACCCCGGCCTGATCATCCGCGTCGCCGCCAAGGGCGAAGGGCAGACTGCCGACGGGCGTTACGTCGCGCTCGCCGCGCCGGGTGACGTGCTGGAAGCCGATGGCACGCTGACACCGGGACCGGACCATGCCGCGCCCTCATGCCGCCACTTCCCGGCTTGCGGTGGCTGCCAGCTCCAACACCTCTCCGAAAGCGCATTGGCAGCCTATGTCGCGGGCCGTGTCGAAGGGGCAGCGCGGGGGCAGGGGCTGGATCCCGGCAATGTGTCGCCGCCGCACCTTTCGCCCGCGCACACCCGTCGCCGCGCTACGCTCCATGCGCAGGCCATCGGCAAGCGCGTGGTACTGGGTTTCCGCGAGGCTGGTTCGCACAAGATCGTCGATCTCAGGGACTGCCCGGTCCTCGCGCCCGAACTCGCCGCGCTGGTCCCGCCGATCCGCCGCCTTCTGGAGGCGCGCGCCACGCGCAGCCTCGCCGCCGATATCGCGCTGACGCTGGCCGATCAGGGTCCGACCGTCGATCTCGCCGGGCTGACGATGGAAGGTCTTGCCCAGACCGAAGCCCTGCTCGATTTCGCGCGCGACAACCGGATTGCGCGGCTGACCCTTGATCAGGGCGATGGACCCGAGACGGTGTGGGAGCCCGATCCCGTTACCGTAACGCTCGGCGGCGTGCCGGTCGGGCTGCCGCCGGGTGCGTTCCTGCAGGCGACACGCGATGGCGAGGAGGCCTTGGGCGCCGCCGCGCGCGAATGGCTGGCGGGGGCTGCGACGGTGGCCGACCTGTTTTCGGGCCTCGGCACGTTCGCCTTTGCCCTCGCAGGACCCAGCACCAAGGTCCTTGCCGTGGAAGCTGCCCGCGACGCGCATCTCGCCTGCCAGTCCGCCGCACGCATGCACGGCAAGCCGGTCCATTCGCTGCACCGCGACTTGTTCCGCAATCCGCTGCAGAAGGCGGAACTAGACCGGTTCGCCGCAGTCCTGCTCGATCCGCCCCGCGCGGGGGCACGCGAACAGGTTTTGCAGCTCGCGCAGTCGGTTGTCCCGCGCGTGGTCTACATCAGCTGCAACCCGGCGAGTTGGGCCAAGGATGCTGCCACGCTCATCGAAAGCGGCTACAGGCTCGCCGGGCTCGTGCCGGTGGGCCAGTTCCGCTGGTCCACCCACGTCGAGCTGGCGAGCCTCTTCGTCAGGCCGTGAACACTGCCATCGCGGCGTGCAGCACCAGCGCCATGAGCGCGACGCTCGACAGCGCAAACAGGATGAAGCGCGGCGCGACCTTGTTCACGGTCGACTGGAAGATCGAGTGGATCACCCGCAGGCCCACATAGGCCCACGCGATCATCAGGTTCACCCCGCTGCCCTGACCGATGATCGCCAGCACGATCGCCACTGCATAGAACACTGTAGGTGCTTCGTGCAGGTGATTGTAATTGTGTGCTTTCCACTGGATGTGCGGCGGAATTAGGTCTTCGAGTTTCGCGCCCGTCCAGCCCACATCGGCCTTGGGATCGTCGGACTTGGGCAACGCGTTGATCGCCGGGATGCGCGTGGCGTACATCCAGATCCACATCACCATCGTCCATGCGGCCAGTGCGACCACCGGCTTCAGAATTTCCATTCCCGTCATCGTCATCCCCTCCGTTTTTCATTGTTCAAGGCAGAAGCGTGTTCTCCGCCGCGCGGATGGCCAGCGCCAGCAGCAGGGCAGTCGAGATCACGAAAAGCGAGAAGCGCACCGGGATCGTGTTGACCAGCGCCTGCCACAGCGAATGCACGATGCGCAGACCCACATAACCCCACGCGAGCAGCACGTCGGTCTTCGTCGCACCGGTCAGTGCCACGATCACGCTGACTGCATAGAACAGCGTCGGCTGCTCAAGCAGGTGCGTGTAGTTGTGCGATTTCCAGTTGATCTGCGGCGGAATGACGCCCTCCAGATCCTGCCCGCGCCCGCCCGGCTTGGCATCGCCGAGCCCGCCCATCTTCTTGATCGCCGGCAGTCTGCTGGTAGCCAGCCAGGTCAGCATCACGAATGTCCACAGAACCAGCACGGCGGCCGGCGCCAGCATTTCCTTCTGCATGGTCAGAACACCCCGCTGCCACGTTTGTGACAGGAGTGACGGCCCGGAGATCGATTGTCAAATGCAACCGATCAGGCGTCTGCGATCACTTTGGCAAACGCGGCCGGATCGACATTGCCGCCGGAGAGGATCACTGCCGTTCGTCCGTCCGCCGGAACCTTGCCTGCCAGCACTGCCGCCAATGCTGCCGCGCCGCCCGGCTCGACCACCAGCCGCAGCTTCTTGAAGGCATAGACTTGCGCCGCCCGAACTTCTGCCTCGCTCACCGCCACACCCTGCATGTGGTGTGACGTCATGACGGCGAAGTTGATGGGAAAGGTTGCCATGGTCTGCAGCGCATCGCACGCTGTCGGCGGCGGATTGGCTCCCACGCCGACGATCTCGCCGCCCGCCAGACTGCGCGTGATATCATCCCAGCCTTCGGGCTCCACCGGTACGACCTCGGCATCTGGACAAGCGAGCGCGAGGCCGGATGCCAGACCTCCGCCACCGCAGGGCGTCACGATACGGGTAGGTCCGCCGCCCGCGAAGCATTCCATCTGGCTCGCCAGTTCGATGCCGGTGCTGCCTTGCCCCTCGATCACCCACGGATCGCCATAGGCATGGACGAGCACGCTGCCCTGCGCCGCGCAGATATCCGCCGCAATCGCATCGCGTGATTGCGTCAGCCGTTCATAGAGCACGACTTCGGCGCCGAGCCGCTTTGTCTCCGAAAGCTTCACCTGCGGCGCATCGGACGGCATTACGATCGTCGCCGCGATCCCCAGCCGCCGCGCCGCCCAGGCGACACCCTGCGCATGGTTGCCGCTCGAAACGGCTACAACGCCGCGCGCGCGTTCTTCTTCGGTCAGGTCGGTCAGACGGTGCCATGCCCCGCGGATCTTGAACGCGCCCATCGGCTGCAGGCATTCGGCCTTGCACCACACCATGCCGCCATCCGGCAATTCCAGCGCCAGCAGCGGCGTATGCGGCACGAGCGCGCTCATTTTCGCCGCGGCGCGCAGCACGCCTTCGCGGGTGGGTTCGCGCACCGAAGGGGCAGGGCTCATTTGGGGACTTGGGTTTGTCATGCCCATACCCTAAAGGCACCGCTTTCGAAGCGCCAGCATGCGCTGCGCGGGTCCGGTTTGGAGTTTCCCTATGGCCAAGGTCCTTGTCATCGGCGCAGGCGGCGTCGGCTCGGTTGCCGTTCACAAGATGGCGATGAACCCCGATATCTTCAGCGAAGTCGTGCTCGCCAGCCGCACGCTGTCGAAGTGCGAGGCGATTGCCGCCTCGGTCAAGGAGCGCACCGGCCGCGATGTCGCGACCTATGCGCTCGATGCCGACGACGTCGCCGCGACGACCGCGCTGCTGAACGAGCTCAAGCCCGCGCTCGTCTGCAACCTCGCGCTGCCCTATCAGGACCTCAACATCATGGAGGCCTGCCTCGCCGCCGGGGTGAACTACATGGACACCGCGAACTACGAGCCGATCGACGAGGCCAAGTTCGAATACAAGTGGCAGTGGGCCTATCAGGAGCGCTTCAAGCAGGCCGGTCTCACGGCGCTGCTCGGTTCGGGCTTCGATCCCGGCGTCACCAGCGTGTTCGCGACCTGGCTCAAGAAGCACAAGCTGGACACGATCCGCACGCTCGACATCCTCGACTGCAACGGCGGTGACCACGGCCAGCCCTTCGCCACCAACTTCAACCCGGAAATCAACATCCGCGAAGTGACGGCGCCCGCGCGCCGCTGGGAGAAGGGCGAATGGGTCGAAACACCTGCGCTCACCATCCGCCAGACCTTCGATTTCGAGGGCGTCGGCCCCAAGAACATGTACCTGATGTACCACGAGGAGCTTGAAAGCCTCGCGCATCACCTGCCCGAGATCGAGCGCATCCGCTTCTGGATGACCTTCGGCGATGCCTATATCACCCACCTCACCGTGCTGCAGAATGTCGGCATGACGCGGATCGACCCGGTGATCTACGAGGGTAAGGAGATCGTCCCGCTCCAGTTCCTCAAGGCTGTCCTCCCCGAACCCGCCAGCCTCGGCGCGCTCACCAAGGGCAAGACCAACATCGGCGATATCGCGACCGGCCTGAAGGACGGGGTGGAAAAGACCTTCTACATCTACAACATCTGCGATCACGAAGAGGCCTATGCCGAAACCGGCAACCAGGCGATCAGCTACACCACGGGCGTGCCTGCCATGATCGGTGCGGCGATGCTGGTGACGGGCACCTGGGGCGGCACTGGCGTGTTCAACATCGAACAGTTCGATCCCGATCCCTATATGGACATGCTGAACAAGCACGGCCTGCCCTGGCAGGTGAAGGAGCTTGAGGGGCCGCTGGAGTTCTGACGGTCGAGACGTCCCCGGTCAGGGAGGCGAGAGGGAAACAATGGAAACCAGAGCCGGCGATCCGGGCGCCTTTGCCCATTTCGACCTTTCGCGTGTCGACAGCCCCGCTTTTGTCGTTGATGCCGCACGCCTCAGGCAAAATCTCGCCATTCTCGCCGATGTGCGTGATCGGGCAGGGATCAAGGTGCTCGCCGCGCTCAAGGCGTTCTCGATGTGGCGCGTGGCTCCGCTGATCGGCGAATACCTCGACGGTGTCTGCACCTCGGGCCTGTGGGAAGCGCGCCTCGCCGCGGATCATTACGCCGGCGAGATCGCGACCTATTGCGCGGCCTACAAGGCCGAGGACCTGCCCGAAATCCTCCAGCATTCCGACCACGTGATCTTCAACTCACCCGGCCAGCATGCGCGCTTTGCCGAACAGATCGCGGCAGCGCGTGCTGCCGGTGAACCCTTTGATATCGGCCTCAGAATCAATCCCTTGCACGCCGAAGGTGAAGTGCCGCGCTATGATCCCTGCGCGCCGCACTCGCGCCTCGGCTTCCCGGTCGATCAGCTCAAGGCCGAACATCTCGAAGGCGTTTCCGGCCTCCACTTCCACACGCTGTGCGAGCAGGACTTCGAGCCGCTCCAGCGCACCTGGGAAGCGCTGAGGCCCCGCATCGCGCCGTTCCTCGGCCAGCTCAAGTGGCTCAACTTCGGAGGTGGCCACCATATCACCCGCGCCGACTACCAGCGTGAGGACCTCATCGCGTTTCTGAAGTCCGTGCGCGAAGAGATTGGCTGCGAAATCTATCTCGAACCGGGCGAGGCCGTTGCGCTCGACGCCGGCATCCTCGTCGGCACGGTGCTCGATACGCACTGGAACGGCATGCAGCTCGGCATCACCGACATTTCGGCCACCTGCCACATGCCCGACGTGATCGAGGCACCCTATCGCCCCGCGATGCTCGGCGAACTGCTCCTCGACGAATACGAGGACGGGGAGGGGGATGCGCCGGTGCGCCTAGGCGGCCCCTCGTGCCTAGCGGGAGACGTCATCGGCGATTATCGCAAACCCGGCCTTGCCGAGCCCGGCACCCGCTTCGCATTTCTCGATCAGGCGCACTACTCGATGGTCAAGACAACGACCTTCAACGGTGTGCCGCTGCCTTCGATCTGGCTGTGGGACAGCGAGACCGACACGCTCGAATGCGTGAAGCGTTTTTCGTGGGAGGCCTTCCGGGATCGTGTTTCCTGAGGCATCGTCTCCGCAACTGATAACAGGATGCGGAGAGTGCAGATGGCAGGCGAAGTGCTGGACGGCGTTACAAGCGACCCGGTGACGATGGGCTGGATGGTCGGCGCGCCGCCGCCGCCGGAGAAGCGCATCCTGGCTGCCCGCGCCGATCACATGCGCTTCCCGATGATCCGCTGGTCCTATTCGAACATGCGCAGCTTCGTCGCCAGCGCCAATGTTGCGGCAGGCGGCACCGGCACCCCCTATCCCCGCGCGCTGCGGCCCGAGCTTGCGGAGGTGCGCTTCACGCCGATCGGCGCGGACGAGTCGATGAGCATCGAGGAGGCGCTCATCCGCAACTTCACCGACGGCATCCTCATCCTGCACAAGGGCACCGTGGTGTTCGAGCGCTGGTTCGGCGTCACCGGCCCGCTCACCCGGCATATCGCTTTTTCGGTGACCAAGAGCTTCGTCGGCACCCTGCTCGAGATGCTCGTGGGGGAGGGGCGAGTCGATCTGGCCGCCCGCGTCGATGAAGTCATTCCCGAACTCGCCCCCAGCGGTTTCGGCAGCGCCACTATCGCGCAGGTCCTCCACATGACGACGGCGCTCGACTATTCCGAGGACTATACCGACCCCAATTCGGGCATCGGAGCCTACAGCGCCGCGCTCGGCCTCACGCCGCGCCCCGCAGGCTATGGCGGCGCGCGCAATCTCTGGGACTATCTGGCAACCGTACCGGGAGCCGGTGTCCACGGCGAGAAGTTCACCTATCGCACGCCCAATACCGATGTGCTGGCCTGGATCATCACGCGCGTCGAAGGCAAGCCGCTTCCTCAGATCCTGAGCGAGCGCCTGTGGCAGCCGCTCGGCATGCTGGGCGACGCGGACCTGATCGTCGATGAGGTCGGGACGCCATTTGCCGGTGGCGGGCTCAATCTGCGGCTAGAGGATCTGCTGCGCTTCGGTGAGGCGATGCGGCTCGGCGGTCTCGGCGTGATCCCCGAGGCGGACGTTGCCCGTATCCGCACCGGCGGCAGTCCAGCGCATTTCCCGAAGGCGACCTATCCCGATCTGCCGGGCTGGAGCTATGGCAGCCAGTGGTGGCACGCGCACGACAACCACGGCTGCTTCACCGCGCGCGGAATCCACGGACAGACCTTGTGGATCGATCCCGTCGCCGAAATGGTCGTTGCGCGATTCGCCTCGCACCCGATCGCGACGAGCCTCGCCAACGATCCGCACTCGGTCCCCGCCTGGGGCGCTTTGGCGCAAGCCCTGATGGCGTAAGGATTTTGGGCGCCTCGGCGTAAAAATGTTTCATGTTTGTGACATCAACATGAGGTGCCCATTTTTTCACTTGATGTTCAGGGCGGGGGGGCTATTTACCCCCTCGCTGCCCCATGGGGACTTCCAAACCGCAAGGCAGCTTTGTCTCAATTTTCCGTTTGGGGGTCCCTTGAGTTGCACATCCATCCTGACGCATTGGCTGTAGCGGGCGCATTCGCGCCTGACCAACCGGCCATTCTGAACCGACCGCACGCTGCGGCGCGCGCCGCCCGTTTCTTCGTCGAGAAGTTTCCGGGGCGCTCGCTCTATGCGGTAAAGGCCAATCCTTCGCCGGAATTGCTCCGTGTCCTGTGGGATG
>Ga0310345_10000299_pt1 | contig 85568 bp, 72 predicted proteins | sample HC15DNA20500_MG_FD_204667 | JGI IMG/M metagenome (GOLD analysis project Ga0310345, IMG submission 204667) | Marine microbial communities from station ALOHA, North Pacific Subtropical Gyre - HC15-DNA-20-500_MG | ecosystem: Environmental > Aquatic > Marine > Oceanic | place: Pacific Ocean: North... | reverse complement strand
CAAAAAAAACAACAAAAAAAACAACAAAAAAATCAAAACAAACAAAACAATCAAAACAATCAACAAACTCAATATTCAGATTATTCTGATATCTCAAATTATAATAGCAGACCTTCAATATTACCTTTTAAGAAAAAAATAGGATTAGCATTAAATATCCCTCCAATGTTATCAATTAACAATTTTCAAGAAGAGATTATAGAACAAAAGCCAGAAGTTCAACGAAAAAATAGTTTAGATGAATTTAATAATACTTTAATAAATAATAATGAATGCCCTACTTTTGCGGAGAAAGATATATTAGGTAAAGGTGGATTTGGAGAAACTGCATTAGTAAATGGAAAAGTAGCAAAAATTATGAAAACTTTTACAAAACAGTATATTAAAACACGTAAAGATGATCATTGGAATTGGATTTTTAATCGTTATCAAAATTTTTGTAAAGATATGGAGTTTTTAACTGGTGAATTAACAGCCTTATTTCCTGATAATTTTATCAAAATGTCAGCGGATGATTGTGGTTTTTGTACATATGCGATAAATAATGATGAAAAACAAGTAGCATTATATGCGAATATGAATGTTATTGAAGGTAATACAGGTGGTGATTTATATAAACATCTTATTGGAGAGAATGTAAAAAAATTTACTGATAAAGAATTAGAAACTATTTGTGGTCAAATGTATTATATTATAATGGTAATGAATCAAAAAAATTTATATCATAATGATTTAAAGGCAGCAAATGTCATGGTAAAAATTGCCAAAAATGATATTATTTACAAAAATCTGGAAAAAGATAATACTGTATTTATATTAACTATTAAAAAAGATCAATTAGTTCCAGTATTAATTGATTATGATTTTCTATCAAATACACAATTACAGCCTGGTTTTCCAGCAGATGGTGTTTATACCGATCTTCAATATTTTTTTGAAAGTATTCAAAAATATAGACCTGACTTTGCTAATAAATCATTATTTTATAAATTAGTTGATATTGCAAGTGAATATGAAAATAGAAAATCATTTGATACATTAGATATTATTAAAACTATAGAAGCATATGAGGACCATTTTGGGAATAATTTTTCAACATCTGAGTTTGCCGAAGGAGGTAAAAAGAAAACAAAAAAACAAAGAAAAACAAGAAAACATCAAGGTATTATTCAAACAGGTGGAAACGCAGGAAGATTAAGAAAAGGATACAAATATTCTGGTAAAAAACTTAAAAGTGGATTACCACAAATTATAAAATGTAAATCAAAAAAATGTTAATTAATATTTTTAATTTTCTTCATATTTTGGTGCGAGACATAATTTAATAGAACCTAAAGAAGCACAAGTATAACGAATAATTAATGGATAATCATTCTTAAGATACATTTCAATAGAATTACATAAATTAGTACATTTACAGAAAGAAATAAGATGTTTAGTAGAAAAAACACCTTGAATAATTTCATCAGGGTTGGCTTTGGTAAAACTAATTCCATCTAAAGTTTCTCCAATAATGGTTTCTTGTGTTGCAAAATCACCAATACAAGAGAACATTAATTTATTTCCATAACTTTTGATTTCAATTTCACTAGAAAGATTATTCATATCTTTAACAATTTTTTGAAAATCAACTGATGGTAATGTAATAACAGAATCAAAAGTAGTTGGTGGAACTACAATATTTTCTTCATCAATTTCCATAAGATTTAATTTATAATTAGTTACTGAATTTTTTTCACCATTTTCAATACAAATACCAAGAACACCTTGATTTTCTCCTTCAACATATAAATTTAAAGTATCGTCATTACCAATAGTTCTAATTAATTTAAATAAGTTAATCATGTTAACACCTAATACAATTGGTTGTTTGCAATAATAAAATTCAAAATCTTCTGCTTGAAGTCTAAGGTGGACTAATACTGTATGAGTAGAATCCATCTTCATAATTTTCATACCAGTGTCGTCAAATTCCATATTAGCATCAGTTAAAATTTCTTTTAGTGCCTCGATTAAAATACGAAATGCTGAACTTTGGACTGTTTTTACATCTAATAACTTGGTCATAACTTTAGTTAGATATATAATTAATAATAGATTTATTACTTAATTACTTTAACGAAATTACGGAATTGATATTTAATTTATTTCTGTTTATACTATATATTATAATGAGTAATTATAGTGAAATTAAAAATTGTACCGTTAATAGATATATTAGTGATAATTGTGGTATTAAATCTCAAAGCAAATATGAAGAGATCAAACCACAACCATCTAAATGTCCTAAATCTAAGACTAATTATTACTGTCATTACAAAACAACTGGAGAACTTGTTTGTACCACTGGTATTACTGATATTCATGATAATTTAAGAAAAAAGAATATTGTAGATCCAGCAAATAATTACAGACAATCTACAACTGGTTCTCTTCAAGGTCAATGTTTATATAATGCTTTTGGGGATATTGTATGTGATATTAATAGTAATTATTAAATATAATAAATAAAATTGAAACTCATTTTAAGTAATTAAGTAATTATTCAAAATGATTTTATATTCAGACGATGATGAAAGACGACTAGAATATGATAGACTTCATCTAGACGAAGAACTAGAAAAAAGTCCATGTATGGTTAGATTATATAATATTTTTCATATAGTTTCCCTGGTCTTAAGTTCATTCTTAGTATCAAATGCGATTTTACTAAAATATAAAAAGTTTGATTACATTGAATTAGACGATCATCTTTTATTAGGATTTTTGGTAGTTGGTATGTTATATTTTGTCCATTCTCTATTTTCTCTATCATCATGTATGAAGAAGCAATGTTTAAAAAGTAGATGTCTTTATTTTTACTATGTTGTTTTTCTTGGTGAAGTTATATATTTAGGTGGATTATATGGAGCTCATAAGGAATATTATAATACTATAGAATTGAAGATTTTTACAATTTCAATGGTAGGATTTCACTTTTTATTTTTTGTTCTATTAACTTGTGTAAAATGTTGTATGTAAATATCTCTTTAGAAAGTAAACTTGCGGATGAATTATTATCAAATTTTAGGGGTAAGTTATGATTCTAACGCAGATGTAATTAAAAAAAAATTTAGAAAATTATCAAAAAGTTGTCATCCTGACAGGGGTGGTGATGAAAAGAAGTATCAACAAATTACAGAAGCATATACTGTACTTGGTGATAGTACATCCAAGCAAAAATATGATGATTTACTATTTAGTAAAAATAATGAAATAGAAGTAGAAGAAGAATTTAATAGTCCAGATGATTCATTTGAAAATATAGTAAATCAATTTATGAAAAGTAATAGAAATTATATGGATTTGGATGATAATGAGGAAACTCCACAATATACAAATTTAAAGGAGGATCATATTAAAGTTATTATAAAGGAATTATATAATAGGGGTTGTTTAAATGTGAATATTTTGGATGTATTAGATGAAAATGTTCCATTTGATATTTCAAAATTAGTTAATTTATGGAAAAAAATTATTGAAAGAGAAGAATTAGCAAAAACTACAAAAAAAATTTATAAAATTCCAGTAAATATTAGTGATTTATTTGACAAGAAAAAAAAGAAGGTTGTCATAAATAATGTAAAACAGTGTAGTCAATGCCAAGGACTACATTTGTATAAATGTAGAGCTTGTTATACAATTTATAATAAGAAATATACAAAATGTTTAGAGTGTAGAAATCAATTAAAACAAGTATATTGTAGTGATTGCAAAGGGAAGGGATTTTTAAATAATTATATTCATTTAACTATTCCATTATATAAACGTGAATTTACTACTAAAAACAACTTATCAATTAAGATTATTCCTAAAAATGATAAAAAATTTATTATTACAAATGATAATGATTTAAAAACTATTTATGAAATAAATCTTTATGATTGTATTTATGGGACAACAATAAAAATAAAATATTTTAATTCAAAACAATTATCAATAAAGATACCAGCAAAAGTAGAATTAAATGTTCCGTTTGTGGTAAAAAATTATGGTTTATTGAATAAGGAAGGTACAAAGAGAGGAAATTTATTAATTGATTTAAGAGTTAAGTATCCAAAGAAGACGAATCATCACAATTTGAAGGAAATCTTATCTTAACATATTTAGAGATATTTTAATAATATTAATAAAATGAGTACATTTGGAAGATTATACAAAGTTACAACTTTTGGTGAATCGCATTGTAAAGCAGTAGGTGTTATTGTTGATGGATGTCCTCCAAATTTAGAATTAAATGAGAAAGATATACAAAAGCAGTTAACTCGTAGAAGACCTGGACAAAGTAAAATTTCTACACCTCGTAATGAAACTGATGAAGTATTTATCTTATCGGGGATAGAAAGGGGTATAACTTTAGGAACACCGATTGGTGCTATGGTAAAAAATAGAGATATGAGACCAGAAGATTATAAATTTGATAGAAAAAATTATTTAGTTAGACCATCACATGCTGATTTAACATATCATTTAAAATATGGCATACACGCTTCAAGTGGAGGTGGAAGATCCAGTGCTCGTGAAACTATAAGTCGTGTAATTGCTGGAACTATTGCTGAAAAATGGATGTTTAGAGAACACAATATTGAAGTTATAGCATGGGTAAGTTCTGTTGGTAATATAGATTTTAACATATTTGATTCAAAATATGGTAATTTATCTAAAACATTATCAAGAGATGATGTAGATAGTACAATAGTTAGATGTCCCGATGTTGATATAGCAAATAATATGATAAAATATATAGAAAAATTACGAGATATAGGAGATTCAACAGGAGGTATAGTTAGTTGTATTTGTCGAAATATTCCAATTGGTTTAGGTGAGCCGTGTTTTGATAAGTTAGAGGCAAAATTGGCTCATGCTATGTTATCTATACCTGCTACAAAGGGTTTTGAAATTGGTTCAGGATTTTCTGGAACAAAAATGCGTGGTAGTGAGCATAATGATGTTTTTATAAAAAAAAAAGATAAGATAGGAACTGTAACTAATAATAGTGGTGGAATTCAAGGGGGTATAAGTAATGGTGAGGATATATATTTTAGAGTTGCTTTTAAGCCTACATCAACAATAAAAAAATCTCAACAAACAGTTGATTTGGATGGTAATAGTAGAATATTAAAGGCAAAAGGTCGTCATGACCCTTGTGTAGTAAATCGTGCTGTTCCAATTGTTGAAGCAATGGCATCAATAGTATTAATGGATAATATTTTAATTCAAAAAATGAGAAAATAAAAATATTATAATATATTATACAATTTTAACAATGCCAGTTGATACTTTAAAACACATGTCTAAATTCTTCAATCCACTTTTCCTTGTTGATATGATGGTCAAAACTGCCATCCTTTTCGCCCTATCTGCTTATGTCAGTTATGGTGTTGATAAACTTTTCTCTAAAGTTCTTCCATATTTTAATGAAAAAGCATCCGACGATGAAAAATTAAAAAAATGGATCCAAGTCCTTGTCCAAATTGCAATTTGCGCACCAATCGCATTTATTTTCAGAACTTTAATGGAATATCTTGGTAACAGATTTGATTTCTTAGATGAAGTTATGTCACCAATGTCTGCAAAAGGAGCATCTATTATTGCAGGTATGGCTTTTTTCTTAAATCAAGGAACTTTAAAAGAAAGAATGAGTTCTCTTTTAACTGCATTATGGTAAATAAATGATATTTTATAAATAAATGAAATAATAAAATTGATTATATATTAATTTTATTAAATCAATATGAACAATTCTTTTACTGTAAATAATGATGATCCAGATATTTCTGTAAACAATTCTTTTGCTATAAATAATAATAAAAAGTACCATTTACAGGACAATCAAAAATATGATGATCCAGATATTTCTGTAAATAATTCTACGACATGGGATATTATTAATAGTTATTTCAGTCAAAATTTCGGTCAACAATTAATTAGTCATCAAATTGACTCATATGATAATTTTATTGAAAAAAATATACCTGAAATAATTGCTGAACATAATCCAATTACTGTAAATAAAATATTTACAGAAAGTCGTTATTCAAAAATTCAATATCAAATTAGTTTTGAGAAACCCAATATTAGTAATCCAATTACAATTGATAGTTGTGGAAGAGTAAAAAAGTTATATCCTGATGAAGCACGTATTCGTCATTTAACTTATTCAATGCCTCTAAGTGTTTGTATGAATCAGACAGTAATTTATTTTGATGGTGATAATAAGATTGTCAAGAGAAGTAATACTTATGCTAATAGAATTGTAATAGGTCATATTCCTATTATGCTTCGTTCAAAGCATTGTTTAGTAACTCGTAATATCCATAATTATAAACAAATTGGTGAATGTTGTTATGATTTAGGTGGTTATTTTATTATTAATGGAAGTGAGAAAGTTATTGTTTCTCAGGAGAGAATGTGTGATAATAAGTTGTATATATTCAAACTGAGACAAACAAAATATTCTCATATATGTGAATGTCGTTCTAGTAAAAGTATTAGTGATATTTATCATTTAATTCAGGTAAAGATTTTATCCAAAGATGGATTAAGTGGAAAATGTGTTCTAAAGGTTCGTGTTCCTCATTTACGAGAAGATATTCCAATTTTTATATTATTCCGTGCTTATGGATTTATTTCAGATAAGGAAATCATTTCTTATATCATTGGTGATAAAAATGGTGATGAATATAATGAATTATTGAAGCCATCGATTATTGAGGCAAGTGATATTAATACACAAGAAGAGGCTTTAAAATATATTCATAATTACATGACAATTAAATCAACAAATACTTTGGATGTATTAAATCGCAGTGTTCTACCTCATGTAGGAAATGAACCAAAGAATAAAGCATTTTTCTTTGGTTTTATGATTAAATCACTATTAGATGGTATTCTAGGAAAGTTAAGTTTTACAGATCGAGATCATTATGCTAATAAGCGTGTTGAACTTCCTGGAACATTACTTTCACAAATTTTCCGAAGACTTTATAATAAGATGTTAAAAGATTTGAAGGCATCTATTTACAAGGAGATTAGTACTAGTTGTGAGGTTAATATTACAAAATTAATTAAACATTCTACAATTGAGAATGGTTTTAAATTTTCACTTGCTACAGGTAATTGGAATATTAAAGCTGGAATCAATAAGAAGGTTGGTGTCGCTCAAGTTTTAAATCGTCTAACTTATTCTGCTACATTATCACATCTTCGAAGATTAAATACACCAATAGATAGATCTGGTAAATTAATTAAACCGAGACAGTTACATAATACACATATTGGAATTTTATGTCCTTCAGAAACTCCAGAAGGTCAATCAGTTGGTATTGTAAAAAATTTAGCATTAACTGCTAATATTACAATTGGTTCATCAGAAGAACCAGTAAAACAAATTTTATTAGATAGTGATTTAATTTTATTAAAAGATTTAGATTTTGAAAATTTAGATATAAAAACAAAAATTATATTAAATGGAAATTGGTTGGGTATTCATAATAAACCAACAGAGTTGATTGAAAAACTCCGAAATTTAAGAAGATGTTTAAAAATTGATTATCATACTTCATTAATTTTTAATACTAATGAATCTAAGATAATTATTAATACAGATAGTGGTCGTTGCTGTCGTCCTTTATATATTATAGGTCCTAACAATGATATTTTGATAAAACATAAACATTTAAATTTATTAAAATCGGGAGAATGGTCTTGGAAACATTTAATTCAAAAAGGTTTGATTGAATTTATTGATGTTGAAGAAATGGAAACTTGCATGGTTGCTATGAATATTTCTGATTTAAATAATTCAGAAATTGTATATACTCATTCTGAAATTCATCCTAGTTTAATGTTAGGAATTTGTGCTTCGATGATTCCATTTCCAGATCATAATCAATCCCCGAGAAATACCTACCAATCGGCGATGGGAAAACAGGCAATGGGAATTAATTGTACTAAATTTTTAGCTAGAGTTGATACACTATCGCATTTCTTACATTATCCTCAAAAACCATTGGTAACTACAAGAGTTTCAGAATTATTGAATTTGAATGAATTACCTGCTGGACAAAATGTAATAGTTGCTATTGCTTGTTATACAGGATATAATCAAGAAGATTCTTTAATTATGAATCAGTCTTCTATTGATCGAGGTCTTTTTAATTCAACATTTTTTAGAACTTACAGAACAGAGGAAAGAAAGAATTTATCTACTATGGCAGAGGAAAAATTTTGTAGACCAGATAAAACAGAATGTTCTGGATTAAGACATGGTTCATATGATAATTTGGATAAAGATGGTCTTGTAAAAGTTGGAACTCAAGTAAATGGTGATGATGTTATTATTGGTAAAAAAACTCCAATTATGAATATTCCATCCCGGTCTAAAAAGAATTTAAGTTATAAAGATAATAGTATTTCTTTGAGATCAAATGAATCAGGTATTGTTGATAGAGTTATTTTAACAACAAATTCAGATGGATATCGTTTGGCTAAAATCAGAATAAGATCCAATCGTATTCCTGAAGTAGGTGATAAATTTAGTTCAAGACACGGACAAAAGGGAACAATTGGAATGGTTTATCGATCAGAAGATATGCCATTTACAGAAGATGGTATTACACCAGATATTATTATTAATCCTGCTTGTATTCCTAGTCGTATGACAGTAGGTCAATTATTAGAATGTGCTTTAAGTAAAAGGGGTTCAATTGAAGGGCGAAGATATGATGGAACTCCATTTGAGAAATTAAATGTTGATGAAATTTGTAATGAATTTAACAAGTATGGATTTAACAGAAAAGGAACAGAAATTCTTTACAACGGCCAAACTGGAGAACAAATTAAGACAGAGATATTCATTGGTCCAACATTTTATCAACGACTTAAACATATGGTTCGTGACAAAATTCATAGTCGTTCGACGGGACCCGTCCAGAATTTAACGAGGCAACCGGCTGAAGGTCGTAGTCGTGATGGTGGTTTAAGATTGGGAGAAATGGAAGTAGATTGTTTACTATCCCATGGAACGGCTGGATTTTTGAAAGAGCGTATTTTTGAATGTTCTGATCAATATCATTCTTATATTTGTAATAAGTGTGGTTTAATTGCTTGTGTTAATCCCCAAAAGAATATATATTTATGTCATTCTTGTGGAAATACAAATGATTTTTCTAAAGTTAATTTTCCTTTTGCTTCAAAACTCTTATGGCAAGAATTATATAGTTTGGGAATCATCCCTCGAATATTGACTTGAATCTAAATCAAAATGTGGTGGGCTTTGATAACATCTTTTATACTTTTCTTTTTTATTTAAGTCATAAGGACACAAAGCAGGTGCTTCTAAAATAGGTAAAAAAATTGATGAATCTCTAAAATCTTGTTGTTCTCCTTGTACTATCGTTTCATTTGTATTATAACTATTATCATCATAAATAGATACATAATCATTATTCAAACTATTACTACTTTGACTAGTAACAATTGGATTTCCATTAATATCTAATTCTGATTTATAATAATAAACACAAGATGCAACAATTAACATAATAAAAGCATACCAATCTGCTACAGTAATTGGTGAAGCAGAAATTCCAGCAAGTTGTGGGAAACTTCCTAAATAAGAAGTGATTGGTGTTTTAAGTGTTCTAATAATAATAAATAATACAGCAGAACCTTCTTTAAGTATTAAAAACATCAAAATATTACTAATGGTACTAACAACATTAAATAACATAAACCATAATAAAGCATAATGACATTCATCACCTGGATTAGAATTAATACCTGTGAATTGACATTTAAATGCTTCTCCAAAATGTGTTCCAAAATTACTAAAAGTAAGATCTTTACTACTTGTAATGGATATTGGTAAACATAATATCCCAATAAATAATTGATATAGACAAATCCATGAATTAAACCAAGAAATATCCATATCAATTTCTTTTAATTTTATTTCTTTATAAATATATGAACCAGTACCAGGAATTATGGACATTATATAAAGAAACATCCACCAACCTGGAATATTTATACTTGAATCCATAAAATTAGGAATAAATGATACAGAAATACCATATAGTGTTAAAAATATGCCAAGATAATGTGAAGGTTGATATCTTCTTTTAAGAAATATATATGAAGAACCAGCAACCAAAGGTAAATTAAATTTATCAATGATTGCCATAATAACTACACTCAAATATGGTACAGGTATTGTTGCTAATAAAGAATTTATACCATCAAAAGTAGCAATTATCATTATATCTTTTCTAGTAATTTTTGAATTTTCTATATGATTTGTCATATTTCTGTAATAGTAATAGGATGCTGGAATTAAGAAAAAGAATAATCCAAATAATGGAAATAATATAGAACCTGAAATTACAGTATAATTTTTCATAGAATTAATCCATCTAACATTTAAAACATAGTCAACACTTGTTAATATTAATAACAATGTGACATATATTGATAGTTTGTACGAACGACCAAGATTATTTATGCGATTATAACACATAATATAATTATTCTTCTCTTTACTTACTTAAATCAAAAAATATTCATATATCTTATAATAAATAAGTTATCTTCACTTACTTAAATCAAAAAAAATATTCATATATCTTATAATAAATAAGTTATGTTAGGTTCTAAGAAATATAAGAAACCGCAACAAAGCGAACAACAGAAAAAAAAGGAAATTCAAAAAGTTGATGTTTTATCAGTAAAAGAAGGATATGAAAAGTTACAATTACAACATAAATTAGCTAATGTTAAATTTGAAGAAGACAAAAGAAGAGAAAAAATTTTTAGAGAAAAAGGTATGGAAACTGCTGCTGATGAATTAGAATATAAAGAAGAAGATGCCGAAGAATTCGCAAAAAAATATAAAGAAAAAATCGAAGATAAGCAATTAAAGAGAGAGCAAAAATATGAAGTAGCAAAATCAAAAAATTTAGGTAGATCTCAAAAAATGATTGCCGATATTGGTAATTATGCTAATTTCATTAGTGAAAAATTAGAAGAATTAATAAAGAAGTTAGATGCTAAATATAATGCCAAAATGGAAAAAATTCGAATAGAATTAGTTGCTTTTAGAGCAGAATTTGACGAAGTAGTAGAACAATTAAAGATTGCACAAAAAGATAAAAAACAATTAGAAGAAATTGTTGCCCAATTAAAACTTGATTTACTTGATACAGAAAAAAAAATGGAAGAATTAAAAATAGCAAATGCTAAAGCAATTACTTGGTTAAAGCAAAGACATGAAACAGAGAAAAAAGAATTAAATCAAGAAAAACAAACATTAAATCAAGAAAAAGAAGTATTAAAAAAGGATTTCAAAGGAGTTATTGCTCAACAGAAAAGTGCTTTTGAAATTGAAAAGGGTGCTATGAAACTTCAATTTGAAAAAGAGAAAGCAAATCTTGTTCCAAAAGAAGAAGTAAAAGTTAAAAAAGTAAGTAAAAGTAAATTATTAAAGCAAATTGATAATAGAATCAAACAAGTGAAAAACAATATTAAAATTTTGAAAGAAAATCTTTCAAAAAATAATAATAGAATTAAAGAAATTGAAGGTATGCCTAAATTAAGAGAAAATTTTCATAAAAAGGAATTAAAAGGATTATATAAAAGCCAAAAAAATATGAATAAAAGAATTGCTGATTATGAAAAAGAAATTACTCTTTTAGATTCTATTATAAAATTACCAGGTTTAGAAGGTAAAGGATGTAAACCAGGATATGCTATTAATCCAAAATCAAGAAGATGTGTTAGCCTTAAAAGTAAATTAGGAAAAAAATTATTAGCACAAGGTCTTATTTCAAATTGTAATAAACAAGAAATTTTAAATACCAAAACTAATAAATGTATTCGTAGAGATAGTCCAGAAGGTAGAAAAATTTTATCTCAAACTGGATTAGAGAATAGTCAAAAACTTTTAGATAAATATTATTCCAAACAAAAGAATCTGTTGAAACAAGTAGAGAATAGAGTTAATGAAGTCGAATCTACTTTAACTCAATGTCAAATTAAAAATAGAGATTTATCTAAAAAAGTTTCTAATTTAGAACAAAAAGAATATAAAATTGAAACTGAGTATAACAAAAAAAAAAAGGAAATTTCTTCCCAAACACAATTTTAATTTAAACATAATAAATTAAATATATTTAAATGAGTTTTCTAACAAAAAATATATTTAGATGTATTACTAAATGTCCATCACTATTCTACAGACCATATTATCGTGTAACTGCAAAAGATATTTTAAAATATACAAATAATTCTTTAATTTATATTTCTGAGAATACTGCTTGTGATGAGATCTTAGATATTATGAATAAGCAAAAAGTTCATAATATTTCTATTGTAAATAAAAAGAACAAGGTCATAGGAAATCTTGATTATAATACAATTACAGATATTGTTAATTTTCAGAGATTTGCCAATTTTGAATATGATAATGACAGAGAGAATCTAAAAAGGTATGGTGGGAATTAATGTTGAATTAATTTAAATTCTAAGTCAAAGGGTATCATATAATTTTTCCCTTTTCTATACTTTTCGTAATCAATTTCTTTATTATTGATTACATAAAAATATAAATCTAATGCTTTTTTAAAATAATGATATTCATCTAATTCTTTAAACATACAACTTCCATGTTTTTTCCATTCGTGTGTCCAAAACTTAATTTCATTTTTATCAATATCTCCGGGTAAATCCCAATTATCTCGTAATTCTTTAATAATAGGAGATAATTTAGAGAAATCAAATTCGACAGATTTGCAAAATGATGGGTAACCACCGTTACCATAATTTGGCCACAATCCGTGAATTGATATACCATTAACATTATCATGATTTTTTAATAATGCCAAATAGTAAAAATTCTCTTTAGATTGAGGGGAAGTAAACATTGTAGCTAATATGTTTGTGAAGAATGTATACATATTTATATGAATATATTTAGAAGAGATTATTTTTATATTTTATGTAATCAATAATAAAAGAAAAAATAAACCAGTCCCGAAGTAAATTTCATATTGGTTTGGTGTTGAAAACACCTGGGTTGGTAACCATCTAAACTCCAATGGGGCTTAAATAGTTGCCAAAGCAAACTCATTCGGGTACCGTTCGCGTCGTCGGGTTCGCCGTTGAACAATCCGTTCGCGTCGTCGGGTTCGCCGTTGAACAATCTGTTCGCGTCGTCGGTTTTGCCGTCGAACCATCCGTTCGCGTCGGTTTCGCTGTCGTCCGTTCACTCGTCGAATCATGCGCTCATGCCTATGAAGGCTAAGCATTCGCTCAGTGCGTTTTATCAGTTTGCGTACTCTACGCTCGCTTGATGTTTCGAAGAACCATCTTCGAATGCGTTTTGGGGAGAGCAATTTTTTCAATTTCATCAGAACGTCGGTTCTTTTGTCCTTGAAAGAAAGTAGGTCTTTTACTTATAAAAGCTTAAGGGGTCTTCGTTTCGTGGTAAAATTTTTCTGCGAAGTAATGCTTATTTTCGATTTTAATTTTCGTTTTATAAGTATAAAATCTACCATAATGATAATAAACAGAATACAATATCTTATCAGTAGCAACATTTTTCGTAAAATATACTTAAGAACCACCTCCAACAGTAGGTTCTTTACTTTCGTAATATGCTTTAATTGTATTTACAACAAATTCTCTGTAATTATTAGCTCCTTTAATACGGTCTTTAAGTGCAGGAACTCCTTTGGGTAAATGTGGAGTATTAACGACTTCAGAATAATTCAAAGAATATTTAGGTAATTTTAATAGTTGTTCTGGAACACAATCCATGAACATAGCAAATTGTTCACGAGTTGTATCAGAACTGGGACAAGCTCGAACACAATGAGGTGTAGCTCTTAGTAAGCCCCCACTAAAATATTGTAGCATTTCTCCAAGTTGAACTGCGAAACAATCTTCAGGGATATCAACTTTAACAGTTGAACCATCAAGTGCTTTAATATACAGACCACAATTATCTGGTTTTTTAACAGGATTTCCTTCAAGGTTAAGATATAGAGGTGAAAGTAAGGTAGTAATACCTCCATGATCGAGATGCCAACCACAAAAACTATCAATATCATTAGAAGATGAATCTTCCATAGGAAAATAATGTAATAGTCTTCCTTTATATGTTTTAGAATTATTAATCATTTTATAAATAGTTCCAAGTTCATGTTGTCCTTTTGAAATTTTATTGAGATATATATCAAAAATATGACACATATTAAAACCAAGATCTAATTGAAGTTTGCTCATATCTTTGAAAGCAATTTCAAGTTCTGGAAGTTCTTCTTTAGGCCAAATATTATCAGAGTATGTTCCAGGATATTTTTTCTTAAGTTCTTCATCATCAGTAACACAATCGGCAACAGGATTAGCATAATATGAGCCTTTAGCAACATCAGGAATGCCTCCTTTCATTTTTTCTTTTCCGTGACTCCATCCATAAGAATAATGACTTTTTGGATGAGTATATTTTTCTTTAATTTCTTCAGGAAGATTAGCGAATTGTCTTGTGAGATAAAGAATTTTTAGTCTTTTTTCTTGAAGATTTGGAACACCCTTAACTAAAATTAATCCAAGACCATTACAACCAAACGCATTTTCAATTTCTTTAGTTAAGTCTTTCTTTTCAACAAGATTTTTGTAGGAAATAGTTATGACTCTAGACATATTATTTTTTTTATTATGTTTAAAGTGTAATTCTATTTCAATTTTTAATTTTTAATTTTTAATTTTTATTCATGATAATTTTTCAACTGGTCCCTGAGGATTTCCAGATTTATTAGGAAAATTCCAGTTTTTAAATTCTGATGGTTTTTTCCATTTAGTTTTTGTAGGAAAATAAGCAAAATCTTTACGAGTTTTTTTTCTTTCAATCATTAATTGAAATGGGGTATTAATTTCATTACCCATACATTCAATTTGTAATTCTTGATATGGATTTTTTTCAATACCTAATTTTTTTTTTTTTTGATAATAGTGTTCTCTAGCATATTCTAAATTAGATATAATGAATTGGAAATATTTTTTGTGATGTAATTTCTCCTTAGTAATGAGTTCTCTGAATGATTTAGAATAGTAATGTAATAATTGTTTATGAATAGATCCATATAATAAATTATCAATTTTTTGATATGGTTGGCAAATATCAGTTTTATAAATTCGAATAATTGTATGATTATTAACCATAATTTTAATAGAGTTTGAATAAAGTTCTAGAAATGGATGATATTTTTGGCTTGAAATTTCTTTAATTTTCATACTTTTATCATTTTTAAGAAATTTAATTAATTCTTTAATAAAATTATCAAATTTTTGAGAGAAAATGTAAACACGGAGTGTATATTTTTTAGATTGTGGTACTAACATTCTTTCTTCTTTTAATTGAATTTTTGATTTTTCAATAAATTTATTATATGCGTAATCTCCGACAATAATATAATCTTTTCTTTTTGATAAAAAATCATTTATAACTTCACTAATCATTTTTTGAATATAAAATGGTTTTGATGAACCAATTTGATAATTACATTTACAGGTTTTTAATTCTTGTTTTAAAAATTTTTTTGTTTTGGGTAAAAGATAAAATTTTTCAAGTAACATTGCTCGATAGTATGCTTTTTCAATTTTTAACCATCCAGTCATTGGATTGGTAATAATACGATATATATCCATAATTTGAAAATCTGGATGTACAAAATGAAGATCTTTGATAACAATTGTAGGTATTTTATAATATAAATAACTCCATACATATGATATATCTGCTAATTCATTTTCGTAATTTTCAACTCTAATTTTATATGTATTTGCGTGAAATGCTTCTTTTCCTTGAACATCTTTAAATCCTGCCTTTACTAATTCGTTAGTAATATTAACAATATCATTAATTGGTTCAGGTGTATAAAAGTCATAATCGGGGAAGTTATCTTCGTCATAAATTGCTTTTTTTTTATTTTTTCTTTTAATGGATTCATCTATAGACATTCCGCCATAAATTTTTCTCTTATATTTTATAAGATATGCTCGAACAATATTGGCTGCTTGAAGCATCTTTTTTTTTGTTGGTTTGAGTTTAATTCCTCTGTTTTTTTCATTTTTTTGTATAATTTTAGGTAATTGTTCTAATACTTTTTCCTTTCTGTCGCTGACATTTTCAATGTTAATGTCCATTATAACTAATAATATAAAAATATATAAAAAAAAATTGATATTATAATTAATATAATAAAAGCATAAAAAATGATATCTAATTTTGTCAGAAAAAATTTAAAACATTTATCAAAAACACAATCTATAATGAAAAATTTTAATACTGCTACATTTTCAAACTCAGCTATTAAAGGAAATAGTATGGATTTCCGTAATATTTCTGAAATTCGTACTTTAAATTATGGTCCAGATCTTCCGGAAGAAACAGTTTTTGAGAAGAACAAAAAAACAATGAAAAAGGTTTCTCAAATTTTAAGAAATGATGTTTGTACTGTTCTTGGATATGGTCCTCAAGGTCAAGCTCAAGCATTAAATTTAAGAGATTCAAGTATAAAAGTATGTGTTGGTGTTCGTGAAGATGGTGTTTCTTGGAAAAAGGCAATAGAAGATGGTTTTGTTCCAGGTGAAACTTTATTTTCTATTAAAGATGCGGTTGATAATGGAACTATTGTCATGTATTTACTATCTGATGCTGGTCAAATTGATATATGGCCTCAAATTCGTGATAGATTAGACAATAAGGCATTATATTTTAGTCATGGTTTTGGTGTAGTATATCAAGATCAAACTAAAATTGATGTAGATAGTTTAAAAACGACTGATGTTATTATGGTTGCTCCAAAAGGTTCTGGTAAAAGTGTAAGAAGATTATATCAACAAGGAAAGGGAATTAATGCTTCATATGCTGTTTATCAAGATCATTCAGGAAAAGCAAAAGATAAGGCCGTAGCGATTGGTTTTGGAATTGGTTCTCCATATATCTATGAAACAACATTTGAGAAAGAAGTTTCAAGTGATCTTACAGGTGAACGTTCAGTTTTAATGGGTGGTATTGCTGGTATTTTTAAGGCCCAATATGATGTATTAAGAACACATGGACATAGTCCAAGTGAAGCTTTTAATGAAACAGTTGAAGAAGCACTTCAATCTTTATATCCACTTATTAATGAAAAAGGTATGGACTATATGTTCTCAAATTGTTCTACTACCGCCCAACGTGGAGCACTTGATTGGTCAAAAAGATTTGAGGCTTTAAATAAACCACTTATTGAAGAAATCTACCAAAGTGTTATTACAGGACAAGAAGCTAAAAGAACAATAGATTGTAACTCATCTCCTGATTATCGTGAAAAATTAGATAAAGAACTCGATGAAGTTAATAATATGGAAATTTGGAGAGTAGGAAAAGAAATTCGAAAACTAAGAACAGAATAAATCATTATATATCGATGTATTTAGATATATATAGCCTTTCTAAAAAGGAACATATATATCAAAATTATGACTTCATATGTAAATTATTTATTGTTTAGCACCTGCGGTGTTGTAAGTTGTTGGTCCGCTACCGGTCCATTCATTGTCGTTTACTTTTTTTTGTAAGCACGCACATTTATCTTCATCAAAGAAAACTTCTGGGACAGTGACTCCATCAAATAAGACTTGGCAAGAATCTTCAATTCCGAGAACATTAGTTCTTTTGACGACACCTTGTTTCATGACAGTTGCTTGTGATTTGTCTGCATTATAAGAAACGCATCTGACAATATTATCAACTAAAAAGTTTTGAGTACAGCATTGATTGTTATCTGGCATATTGTTTTTATTTTTATACTATAAAATAAGATATTAATTTTTAATAAGGTTTTTTAGTCATAAATAATATATAAAAAATTGAATATATTATAAATATATTAGATAAAATAATGGAAATTTCAAAAAACGGATATAGTTTTTTTATTGACAAAATGGTGACTGAAACTGATAAAGAACTTATACAACGAAGTTGGTTTATAGTAAACCAACTAGACGAGTTAGATAGTGAAAATTTTAAAACAAAATTTGAAAAAATAGTTAAAATGTCTCGTATTTGGCATAATATAAAATGCTTACATTGTAAATATATCGGACCAGTTATGAGTAATATATCAGAAAAAGAAGCAGATAATTATTGTTAAAATTCTAAATTTTGAATGTATTTTCTCAATAATGAAATTGATTTCTGTATAAGTATTAGTCTCGTGATAAATTTATTAAATAGATATGGTTAATTCTAAAAAAACTCCCATGCCTAAAAAAACACCAAAAGATATGAAGAAAAATGAAACTAAAAAAGAGAAAAATGAATTACCAAAAAATTCCATGCCTAAAAAATCCCCAAAAGTATCAAAGAAAAATGAAACTAAAAAGGAGAAAAATGAATTACCAAAAAATTCCATGCCTAAAAAATCCCCAAAAGTATCAAAGAAAAATGAAACTAAAAAAGAGAAAAATGAATTACCAAAAAATTCAGAAGTGACCCCAGAAACAAAACCAGTAGAAGTTATAAAACAAATTAAGCGAAAAAGAGGAAGACCAAAAAAAATAAGAACACCAGAAGAACAAGAAAAGCAAAAAAAGCCAAAAAAGAAAAGAGGTCGTAAACCAAGACAAAAAACAAAAGAAGAATTAGAAAATAGTGCTGTCAAACGAAAACGTGGAAGAAAACCACGAGACCGATTTTATACATTAAGTTCTGAACAAAAGAAGGAGATGTTAGAAACAAAATTACATCAAGATAGTCTGATTGTATTTTTACCAATTAATATAAAAAAATTAGAAAAATCAGAACAAGATCCTTCTATTAATAATAAATTTATTGAAAATAGTATTTTATCATATGAACCAATATTAAATATTCCTCAACCGTATGATCCTTCTGTTAATAATCAGGATTTTAATTCCCATTCAGAATTATCAAATCAAATATTATCATCTGAAAAATCAATTCATGATGAGAGAAAGATGAATAAATTAATGGATACATATAAAGAGGTAGAATATCAATTACAGGAACGGGAACATTTAGTAACAACACGGATTCGTAATACAATGAATGAATTTATGACATCTAATAAGAATAATACTTGGGTAAATCAAACAAATATAAGATGTTGGTGGTGTTGTTATGAATTTGATAATACTCCAGTTGGTATTCCAATTTCTTATCAAGACAATTGTTTTAATGTTTATGGTTGTTTTTGTAGTTTTAATTGTAGTCTATCATATAATTTTAATGATGATGGAAATAAGAAATGGGAAAGAGTAGGTTTAATTCATCTTTTATATAAGAAAACTCATGATACTAAAGAAGCAAATATTGGTTATGCTCCTAAACGTGAATTTTTAAAGATCTTTGGTGGTAATATGGATATAAATGAATTTCGTGAAAATAATAATAATAAAAAATACGAAGTAGTTTATCCTCCAATGTTATCAATTATTCCTCAATTAGAGGAAACTGAAATTTTTGCTGAATCAAATAAATTAAGGGAAACTAATAAAGAAATTCCTGTTGATGATGATAGAATAGAAAGAGCAAGAGATAAATTGAAATTAAAACGTTCTAAACCATTAAGAGAAAAGAATACTTTAGAACATTGTATGAATTTAAAAAGATTAAGAAATGACTAAACGCATTAAAATAATTATTAAATTAAGTTTAGTTGTATTAAACTTTTTGCGTTATTATTTAAGTATAACTTTCTAACTTATTAAAATAAAGATAATGCAACCACCTACAATTGATTTTAGCAAATTAAATAATATTGAAAGAACTATTCGTTCTAATGAAAGCAATATGTCTCATATTCCTCCACGTGTTAATCTTAATATAGGAAGTAGAAATAGTTCATTCAGTAGTAATGGAAATGATGCACTTTCTGATGATGAATTAGGAATGGATCTTTTAGTTGATCCAAATGTTACTCGTCCCAATCAATTCAGTTCTACCAAAGTTGATTTATCACCAGTTCGTCCCCAAATCATTGATTTTAATGCTCCTCGTGATAATGTTTTTGATAATACTGCAAGTCCAGTTAATATTAATAAAGTAGATAATCTCTTTAACGATGAAGTTCAATCTGTCCATAGTAATCATTCAAATAATCCAAATCTTCATGTCCCAATTCAAGATGAAGATAATGTTTTTGGTTCTTTTGATAATGAAAGAAGAGGAAGTATAGGTTCTAATGATAGATCCTCAATTGGTTCTAGTGATTATGATGAACCCAAAAGTCCAAGAACTATTCTTAGAGAAAAGAGAAAACTTTTATTCAAATTAAAAAGATATGAAAGAAAGGGATTCAAATTATCTTCTAAATTCAGTATTAATACTCCATTAGAAGAAATTCAATGTGAATATGAAACTATTAGAAAAGAAGCAAGTTTAGAACAAAGTTTAAAAGTCTCTAAAAATATTTTAATTTCTGTATGTTCTATTCTTGAATTTATGAACAATAAATTTGATCCTCTTGATGTTGTATTAGATGGATGGTCTGAAGAAATTAATGAAGATGTTGAAAATGGTGATTATGATGAAGTTCTTGAAGATTTATACGATAAATATGCTGATACCATTGAAATGGGTCCAGAAATTAAATTATTAATGATGATTGGTGGAAGTGCTGTCAAATTCCATCTTACTCACACAATTTTAAAAACGGTTATTCCAGGAGCAGAAACTTTATTAAAACAAAATCCAGGTCTTAGAAGTGATATTACTGATTTAATTTCCAAAAATGTTCCAGAATTAGATATGAAGAATTTAAATACTCATATTATGCCAAAAATTAATGAAGTAGCAAGTGGTTTAACTAGAAAAAAATCCCCAGTTAGAAAGGAAATGAAAGGTCCTCAAAATGTTGATGATATTATCAGAGAATTAGAAGAGAATGATTTTGAAGAAGATAATAGTAAGAAAAGTGGTAAATTCAGCGTAAATAAAAAAGGAAAAACTTCAATTCAGTTAGATTTTTAAAAAAAAAATATTCTAAATATATAAATGGAACAATTACAAACTTTTTTTACTAATAACCAAACTAAATTAACAAATATTTTGGTTACTGAAAAAGCAAAACAAGGATATGGTGCTCTTTTTGTTGAATTAAAAAAGAATAAAGATGATACTCCAGAAAGAATTAACTGTTATTATTTAAAAATGATAGCAATTCCTCAAAAAATAAGAGAGGATATTATACAAAAATTTCATGATAGTGGTTCAGATAAAAACCTTTTATTTTTTGTATTATATGACCAAGTTACCTCAATTATCATTGAATATAAAATGTAATAAGATAAATTCTTGTTAATAATAAATAATATTTTTTATGTGTTAAAAGTATATAAAAAATATTATGAGTTCAACTAATTGGAATATAGATGGAATTCAATTCAGTATTTTAAGTGAAGAAGAAATTATTACTAGAGCAATTACAGAAATTACTAAAATTAAATTAAAAGAAAATGATTTACCTGTCTTACAAGGTCTTTTAGATCCTAGATTAGAATCAAGTTCAACAAAAAAACCAGGAAATTTTGGTTATATTAAACTAGCAAAACCAATATTTCATATAGGATTTACTAAATATATTTCAAATATTTTAAAATGTGTATGTTATCACTGTTCTTCATTAATATGTGACAAAGAAAAATCAGAATTTAAACAATATGTAAAAATTATTAATAATACTAAAAGATTACTAAAAATTAGACAAATATGTGATAGAGAACCTAGTTGTATAGTTTGTAAAATAGCACAACCACATTATTATATAGAGTTAGATTCTGTTTCTATCAGTTTAAATACAGGAATTGGAAAAGAACAAACTGAGTTATCTGCTGAAAAAGTAAAATATATTTTAAGTAGAGTATCTGATAGTGATTCTTTAATATTAGGATTTGATCCAAAATTTGTTAAATTAGAATCATTAATTATATCAACATTAGTAGTTCCACCATTAAGTATTAGACCTAGTCTTGAAATTGGTGGAGGTTTAACTTCTTATGATGATATGACACATAAATATGTTAATATTGTAAAAATAAATACAGTTCTTAAAGAACTTATTAATAGAGGTGTTGAAAGTTATAAATTAAAACCTTTAATCAAATTACTTCAATATAATGTATCTACACATATAGATAATACTAAATATGATGAACCAGCAAGAGGTAGATCTGGTAAAATATATATGTCGATTAAACAAAAATTAGATGGTAAAGAAGGTCGTGTTAGAGGAAATTTAATGGGTAAAAGAGTCAATTATTCTGCTCGTACTGTTATTGGTGGTGATCCAAGTATTTCAATAGATGAAGTTGGAATTCCATATTCAGTTGCTATGAATTGTACCAAACCGGAAATAGTAAATGATTTAAATATTGATAGATTAAGAGAAAATGTAAAAAATGGACAAAATATTTATCCTGGTGCTAAATTTATATTTAGAGGAAATAAAACTTATAAATTAACAGGTCAAAGTATTCCAATTAATATTCAAAATGGAGATATTGTTAGAAGACATATTCAAGATGGTGATCTATTAATTTTGAATAGACAACCTACTTTACATAGATTAAGTATGATGGGTCATAAAGCAAAAATCTTACCATATTCAACATTTAGATTAAATCTTGCTATTACAAATCCATATAATGCAGATTTCGATGGAGATGAAATGAATATTCACTTTCCCCAAACAGTTTTAGCTAATACAGAAGTCAAAGAAATTATGATGACTCCAGAAAATATTGTATCACCAAATGATAGTAAACCAAAAACTGGATTAGTCCAAGATTCTTTATTAGGTATTAGAAAACTTACACTCAGAGATACATTTCTTAAAAAACATACATTTATGAATATTCTGATGGATTTAGAAGATACTTGGGATCATGAAATTCCTGTTCCAGCAATTATTAAACCAAAACCAACTTGGACAGGAAAACAAGTTGTTTCTATATTATTACCAAATATGGATTTTGAAAAACAAGCAAACAATAAAGATCATAAGAAAGAAAATCTTAAAGATGAACCTTTATATATTTCTAAAAATGATTCTTGGGTTAGAATTATGGATGGAGATTTAATATGCGGAAACTTAGATAAAAAATCAATTGGTTTATCATACAGTTCTATTATTCATGTTATTTTCAATGATATGGGTCCAAATAAATGTACTGATTTTATCAATAAAGTTCAAGAAATTTCAAATAGATTTTTAACAATTCGTTCAGCATCTGTTGGTATTAAAGATTTAATCATCCCTAAAGAAACGGCAGATGAACTTGATAGATATACTGAAGAAAAATTAGAAGCAGCAAGTAAAGAAACTGAAGAATCTAAAATTACTTCTATATTTTCTACAACAATAGATGATGTTACAGACATTATTTATAAAACAATCGACCATAATAATAATTTATGGCATATGAAAATTTCTGGTTCAAAAGGAAAAAATCATAATATTCCAAATATGATGGGTATTGTAGGACAAAAAACATTATCTGGTGGTAGAATGAGAAATGCTTTTGGACCTAGAAGTTTACCTCATTATCATTGGTATAATAAAACTCCACGAACAAGAGGTTATATTAGAAATCGTTTTATAAATGGTCTTGATCCAGATGAATTCTTTTGGCTTACAATTTCTGGTAGAGAAGGTATTACTGATACAGCAGTTAAAACTGCTTCTTCTGGTTATATTCAAAGAAGATTTACTAAATCAATGGAAGATATTAGTTGTCTTTATGATGGAACTGTTCGTAATTCCATGAATGATATCTTACAATTTTCTTATGGTGGAGATTGTTTAAATCCTAAATATATTGAATCTGCAAAATTAGGTTTAGTAAAACATGAATTAAAAGATTTAAAGAAAATGTTAAATTTTTCAAAAGAAGCAGTAGTAAAAAAACAAGCTAAACAAATTATTAATGATTGGAACTATTTAAAAGATAATAATGTAGAGATTGGATTTAATTTTTGGTTTCCATATAATTTAGAAAGAATTATTTTAACTGCTAAAAAAACTATTTATAAAAATGATAAAATTACAATGACATATATTGATTCTCAACTTGAACAATTATTTACAGATATCAATACAATGTACACAATCCCATCACCTAATCAAAAATTAAAAAATGAGATTATTGAAGAAAACACTAGATTTATGAAAATTCATCTTCGTTATGAATTATCTATTATAAATATTTTAAATAAACATCAATTATCTAAGAAACAATTTAATACAGTTATTAATTATATTAGAAATCAATATGAAAAAGCAGTAATTCATGCTGGTGAAATGGTTGGCATTACAGCAGCTCAAGCTTTTGGAGAACCAACTACACAAATGACATTAAATACATTCCACTCTGCTGGTATGGCAAGTGCTAATGTGACTCTTGGTGTTCCTCGTGTTGAAGAAATTATTAAATTTGCGAAGAAAATTACAACACCAAGTATTATTTTAATGCCAAATAAAAATTTAACAGACAAACAATTTGATAAAATTGTAGATGAATTGAGATATATTTCATTCAAGGATATAATTCAATCAATTGATATTAATTCTAATAATACAAATTATCTTTGGCAATTTATAATTACCTTTAAGAAAAATATCGAATATGAAATAAAGAATTCTAAATCCTACTTTGTCAGATTTTTAGACGCCCATTCTTATATTAGTGAATATGAAATTGATACATTTGATAATAAAACAATGATAATTAATATTAATGTTGATAAGAGAAAAAATAAAAACACCCAAAGAAAATTATTATTTAAAATAAAAAATGATTGTATTGACACAAAAATTTCTGGTATTCAAGGTATTAATATTATTAAAAAATTAAATATTCAAAATTCTTATGAAAATAACATATCAGTACAAAGAGTAAAAAATTTAATACATAAAGATTACTCTATTCATATTGAAAAAACTCCAAAAACTAGGTTACATATTTTACAAAGTCTTTTAGAAATTGATGGAATCGACCATTCATTAACTATTTCAAATGAAATGCTTGAAGTTAAAGAAATCCTTGGTTTAGAAGCCGCAAGACAAGTATTTTTCAATGAGATAAGAAGTGTTTTTGCAGCATATGATATTGATATAGCAAAAAATCATTATGAAATTTTAGCAGATTCTGTTTCATATAGTGGCAAATTTACCCCAATTCATAGAACAGGTGTTAATAGAAAAGAAACTGGACCCCTAACAAGAGCATCTTTTGAAGAAACATTTACTATGTTTATGAAAGCAGGATTATTTGGTGAATATGATGGATTATTTGGTGTTAGTGGTAACATTTTAATCGGAAAACAACCACAAGTTGGAACTGGGTTACCTTATATAATTTCAGAATAAATTTTTTATTTTCTTTATAATAGATATAATTAAACCAGTATGGTTAAAAAATTTGATAATAGTTCTGAAATTGTTAAAAAAATGGGTTATAATAGATATTATATTAGAAAAATAAAAGGAATTAAAAATAAACAAGAAAAACGTAAATATTTATTAAATTTATTTTTAAATTTTGAAAAATATCATCTATTAAGATGTGATTTAAAATCAACTTGTTTACATACAAAACAAGTTGGTGGTTCTAAGACTTTAAAAAAAATTAACTCACTTTATAAAAAACTTCTTGAAGATGATAGCAAATATAAACTTTCTAATATAGCACTACAAAAACAATTAGATAATAGAAATAAAGAAGAAGCAAGATTAAAACGACAATATGACAGAAATATGAAACTTTTACAAGACGAAGTTTCTAGATACAAAGGAGATATCGATTCTTTAAAACAAACAATCGTTCAAAATAACGAAACAATAAAATCTTCAGAAGATAAACATGGTTTAACTAAAACAAAAATTAAAGAGCTTGAAAATTTGAAAGTAAATATTACTAAAATCAATATAGAATTATTTCAAAATGTTTTTGCAGATTTGTATGAAATTTTTAGTAATGTTAAAGATAGATTTCTTTTAATTAAATTGATTAAAACTCAATTATTTTCAGAAAATAGAAAAGATATTAGAGAAGATTTAGTATATACAATTGGTGCAAGAGAAAAAAGTAAAAAAAAATCAGAAATATTAAATTATACTAAATATTATGAAAGACTTGATATCTTTAATGAAGAATTAGTTCCAATGAAACAAATGCAAAAAATTCTTGATGATACTTGGTTTAATTTATATTACTTACAAAACAAATATGGTTTCGATGCTTCTGACCTTGATTATGAATTAGGAATGGTTGATAAGATTCATCCAGCAGCATTAGAAGTTATTACTCTAGAAATTAGATATAAAGATTCTACAAAAAATGAGTTTCAAGCAATGTCTGACCTTGTTAAATTCGAAAAAGTAGTTCCAAAATCGGTTCCTATAGAAATTTATGATAATATTTTAAATGAATTAGATGTTATGAATAAATTAAAAGAAAAATTACAAGAATTTGATTTAGATTTTTTAAAGTTAGTTATTGTAAATACTTTACATATAATTGAATGTGGCTGTACCTCTCCTTGTAATTATTACTGGGAAACAACTAAAGCAAAACAATGGCCTCATTACTGTATTGTTGAATCTAATTGTCAAAGTGATACTGTTTCTTATGTATATAAAGGTGCTACAAAAGAGTGTAATCCAATTGATAATGCAAAAGGAAGATATTCTTCTATTGACAATGGTGGTGTTGTACCTACTGAAGAAAATTATATTAAGGTATTTAAACGTAAGGGAAGAAATCCTAAATATTATGTTGGACATCAAGAAGCTCCATATCATGCTCCAATGAATAAACAATTTTGTTTTAAAAAGGTAATGGATAAAATTATATATCCAGACGTCATTAAAGTTGACAAGAAAGGACTTAGAAAATGTACTCAAAAGAAACAAACAATTGATGAATTTTTTGGAGAAAGAAAGAATCAAAATATTGAGCAAGTTAACAAAATGAAACAAGCAATGGATGATGCTTATAAAAATTCTATTAAAACAGAACAAAAACAAAATAATATAAAAATTCAGCAATTAATGAATTAAAATTAAAATTGAAATAACATACATTTATAATATCTTAATATTATTGAATTATTATAAATAAAATGAATACTGAAGCTAGTACTGTAAATCTCTTTCTTGGTAATGCTCAAAAAAAACAATTGGGAATTACTGAAGAAAACTCAAAATCTAATTCTGAAATTTATATTATTATTCAAAATGATAAACTTCAAGCAGAATCACGAGTTCTTCATAAAGAACTTAATGAAATTAAAATTGAACGGGACCAATTTGAGAATGAAGCAGATAAGGCAGATGAAAGTCTTCGTTATCTTCGTAGTCTGAATGGAAATCTTGTCGAATTAAAAAATGATTTTTCTAAAGTATGTAAACAATATCATAATCTTCAAAAGAATACAGATGTTATGAATATGAAACTTAATGGTTTTAATACTAATATTTTTTATGTTCTGATAATGACTGTTATGACATTTACTTTAACAGTAGTATCATCATTCTTTGGAATCGGATTTGGTTTCTTTATGTTCTTCTTATCTACATCTGGTGTTATTGCTATTTGTAAATTTTTCCTAAAAGTAGATCATACTACTTATAGAAAATTGATGAAGGAATTTTCTCTTCTAAAGACATCATGTCGAACTAGACTGACTGAGATTACTCGTCTTGAGAAGGAGATTAAGAGAACAGAGGAAAGTCTTCCTGGAATTACTGAATTTATTGATAATGTTTAAGTATTATTTATTTTTTTGATTATTTTAATTATAAATTTCCAGTCCTTAAATTATTAAAATAAATTATTCCCATTTTGTATTTGGAATACAATAATGAGCACATTTTAAAATTTCATCATAATTTTCTTTAGTTTTTGATTCAATTAAAAGTTTTTCATAAACTTGTTTAAGAAGTTCAGTATCAATATACGCCCCATGTCCTTTATTACGAGAACTACGATCAATATTTAAACGATCGCATAAAACATCCAATGAATTTTTTTGTTTTGGATATAATTTTCTGGCTAATTTAAGAGTACATAATTTTTCATTTTGCAGTGGTTTAATACCTTGTCTTTTAAGTTCAGAATTAATGAAATGAATATCAAAACATATATTATGTGCTATTAATTCATCATCTCCTATAAATTCTCTAAAACTTTTAGAAACATCTTTAAATTCCACACTTTTTTTCAAAACATTCATTGAAATTTGATTACATTTTTGTGCTTGGGAAGACATTCTTCTTTTTGGATTTAAATAAGTATGCCATACAGCACCTTGTTTTCCATTAACATATTCTCTAGCGCACATTTCAACAATTTTATCTTTGTAATGATTTAAGCCAGTTGTTTCAACATCTAAAAAAATTTTCCTACTGCTAAAATTTCTTACATTCGCAAATCTATTTAAAAATCTTTGCGGACGTATTATTTTAGAAAACATATTTAATTAATATCAGTTAATTACGATATTTATTATTCAATTTTAATTATTTAATATTTCTGTGCATCTCTATTTTAGATAATTAATCTTTAATTATTAAATAGAGACTTTCTATTTTATTATTTAAAAAACCAATTAAATAAATAAATCGATTAATAATTAATAAGTAGGTAATCATGCAAACTGCAAATATACCTTGGATTGAGAAATACAGACCTTCTAAATTAGAGAGTATTAAATCTCAGGATTATGTGAGATTGTCTTTAGAAAAATTAATAGAAAAGAATACAATACCGCATCTTTTATTTTTTGGTTCTCCTGGGACAGGTAAAACATCTACTATTTTGGCATGTATTAAAGAACTTGAGAGAAAAGGATATGTAGTTTCTAAATTAGAATTAAATACATCAGACCAAAGAGGGATTAATACAGTTCGTAAAAAAATTAAAGAATTTGCTAGTACTCGTTCATTTTTTAAGAATGGATTAAAAATTATTATTTTAGATGAAGCAGATTCAATGACAAATATTGCCCAATGTGCTTTAAGAAGAATAATTGAAAAATATTCAAAAAATGTTCGTTTTTGTATTATTTGTAATTACATTAATAAAATTATTCCAGCAATTCAATCTCGTTGTATGAAATTTCGTTTTTCTTTATTATCAGATGATGAAATTAAAATAAAAATAAAAGTTATTGCTGAGAATGAAAATATTGATATATCTGATAATGGAATTCAAACAATTGTCGAATTATCTAATGGCGACATGAGAAAAGCAATTAATATTTTACAAAGTATTCCTTTACTTTATAAAGGAACAGATATAAGTGATTTTAATATTCGCGCTTGTTTAGGATATCCTACTAAAAATATGGTTAATATAACATTTGATATTCTCATTTCTAAAGAAACACTTAAGAGCAAATATGATCAAATTAATTGTTTAATTAAGGATAAAGGTATTCTATTAAGAGATCTTATTCAATGTTTACACAAAAAATTACTTAATAATAGAAAGAAATTTAAGAAAAATAATTTAATCGATATATTTAAAATGTTTGCTTTAATTGAATTTAATTTGACTTTAAATGTAGATGAAAATATTCAATTAGGAGCACTTATTGCTGTTTTTTAGTAATAGCGTTTAAAATATTTTTTTTTAATATCTATAGAATTAATAGCATAAAAAATGTTAAGTAAAATGGCTGAAGTAGAAATCATTGATGAAGATCAAATGGAACAAGGTTCTGAACTAGAGATGAAAATGCCCCCTATGAATTCAGATATGGAAATGCCCCCAGATATGATAATGACCCCTGGTGAGGAAGAACAAGAACCAATTAATATTCAAGAAGAACTTGAGAATGCTGCTGATGAACTTGGTAGCGATTATGATTATAACAATAGCAATGATGATTATGATGATGAATTAAATTTAGATGATGATTATTTAGATAATTATGAAAATGAATTAAATTATGGTGATGTTTTAGGACAATTTTTAGAAGATGAAGATGGTAAAAATATTGCTGAAAATTTATCCGAATTAGTTAAAATAATGAAAGAAATTAAAGATGTCTTAAAACTTGCTGTTACCAAAAATAGTAATGCTATAGATCAAAATTCTAAATGTATTATAAAATTACAAAAAACTATAGAATCTGCTGTTATTGATAATATTCAAAAAAAAAACCAATAAATCTTTTTTCTAACGTTATAATATAAATAAATAATGTCTAATAACAACAATAACAATAACAATAACAATAACAATAATAATAAAGCTAATAATAATGCTAATTTAAATCAAGCATCTATTCAATCCCTTCAACAAGCAGAACAACAAATTCAAAATGCTATTCAAAATACTCAAAGCAAACCTCAAGTAAATAAATTACAACAAGCATTAAATACCGTCCAAAAAGTTCAACAACAACAACAAAAACAACAACAAAAACAACAACAAAAACAACAACAACAACAAAATAATTCAGTATCTGGTGGAAAAAGAAAAACCAAAAAAGGAGGCAAAAAACGCGTTGTCAAAAAAGGTTCTTGGATGTGGGCTGTTAAAACAGCACGTAAAGAACTTGGCGTTACTGGATTCCAAGCAATCAAAAAAGGAACTCCTCTTTATAATAGAGCAAAAGAATTACAAGATTAAATAAATTTAAATGAAAATTGATTATTAATTATTTATTATTAAATCAAGTGATTAAAATGCAAAATTCAGTTGAAGATGATTTTACGAGATTTGTTGGTGGAGCTAGTGTTATATTGGCATTAACCGCAACTTTGCCACAAATATATTATAGTTTTAAAACTAAAACTGCTAAAGGTTGTTCCTGGTGGTTTTTATTATCTAGATTAGGAATTACCATATTGATGACAATTTATGGAATTCACTTAGAAGCAGAAATGCTAATTTTTTTAAATGTTATTTTTTCAATCGGAGCATTAGTTATGGTTTATTATAAATTTGTAGAGAGTTGTTGGAATAATCAGGAAGAAAATGAAAATGAAAATGAAGAAGATGAATCTAATGTTTAAATACCGATTTTATTTTTACTTTTAAAATTTGTGGTAAGCCATTTTTTAATCTTTTACCAGAATATTTATATCCTTTTCTTAATCTTCCTTTGTTTCCTCCTGATTGAATAATACCTTTATGTTTTCTTACATTATTATTTTCTTTTTTTCTAACTTCTATTTTATTAGTATTTGGATCAAATTTATATGAAATACTTTTATAAATTTTCATCTGACTATTAGGATGTTTCCAATCATTTTCTAAACCACCAGCTTTTATACTTAAATTTTTCATATAGTCAGCAATTGTCCATTTATCTTTATAATCTCGAGCAACTACTGGTAAATAAGTTGCTCCACTACCATTATTTAGTGTTAATAACATACCATGATTACCATCAAGTAAAAATTTTTTTGGTGCTAATGATGATTTGTATTTAGTCCAAGTATTAATATCATCTAATATTTCTACTTTGAATGTATGAGTATCTAAATTTTCAATAGAATATGGTAATTTCCATCTTTTACGTGCGTCATTTAAACAATTTCTAGAAGCCTTTGTAATTTTAATAGCACTATTTGTATTATTATCTTCTGTCTGATAATTTCCATAACTAGCATTTGTATTATATTCATTATTTTTAATTATTTCTGTTCCAACAAAAATACCATTATCCATTTTATGAAAATTATTCCATTTTGGCAAATAAAAATTATTATTGTAATCAACTAACTGAGCATTTATAATACTTTTAACCATACCTAATCCAAGATTAATATCTATTGGTAATAAAATATCTTTTGATTTTTTAAAATTACCAAATATTATAGATACATAAGATACAAATTCTGGACTATTATTACTAAAATCTATACTATATCTATCTATTAAAGAACTTTCATTTCCATATGAATCATAATAATCAATTACTCTTGCATTCCATTTAAAATATGAAGCAACATACATAAATGTTTTTATAGCATTTGGACCACACATTAAATCTAAATCTTTTTTTTCTAAATTTGTATTAATATTAACAATATCATTTATTAAATTTTCTTCTTTTTTCCATTTATCTAATTGTTGTGGATATAATAATGTATTTAAATTATTAAATCTTTTCCCATAATGAATTAAATCTGTTGTTGAAAATAATAAAACTTTATTATTACTTTTACTTATAAATTTTATAATATCTTTAGATAAATCTTTTAAATTAGAATATGGTGTTGGGCATAATACTAATATTTTTGCGTTATTGAAATATTGATTTAATTCAGATTCAACCCATTTAAAAGAATGTTCTTTTTTTGCCCCATCTGATAAATTATTTTGTTCATATTTACAGTGAGTTGTTTTAAAATAATTATTAAACCCTTTATCTCTGCGTAATATAAATATACGCTCTGTTGAATTACTTGTATTATGTAGAGCAGCAATATAAATTATATATTTAATATTTTTATCATTTTCAGTTAAATTATTAAATATAACTTTTCTCGCATTACCAGCATAATTAATTCCAGCATGAGGTATAATAGCACCACTAAATTTTTTAAAAAAATTAGAATATATATTACTTTTCATTATATATTAAGTATAATATATTTTATAGTAAATTAGAAAATTTATCTAATGTTTAATTATATAAAATGGAAAATCTTGAACTATGTACCTTTGAAAATACTCCCAAATTTTCATTAGAAAACAGAATATTACCTGCTAAATGTTTAGATATTTATGATGGTGATACTGCAACATTTGGTATTATTATTAGTGGTGATCTTTATAAATTTAGTATGCGTTTATCTGGAATTGATACTCCTGAAATTAGACCCAGAAGAAATAATCCAAATAGAGATGCTGAAAAAAAAGCGGCAAAATATGTTCGTAATCGTGTTTTACAAATAATTACAGACCAAGAAATTGAACTTGAAAAAAATTATACTAAAAAACAAATTAAAACTCTTTTAGGAAAAAGTAGAAAAATTGTTTATCTAAAATGTGGAAAATTTGGTAAATTTGGAAGATGTTTAATTAAAGTTTTTTTAAATAAAGAAGATTTAGATGATAAAACTAAATCAATTAATAAAATTCTACTTCGTGAAGGACTAGCATATAAATATTATGGTGGAAAGAAAAATAACGATTTTACATCATATTTTAAAATAATATCTTCTTAAATAATATATAAATTATTATGATAAAAACGAAAACTAATAATATAGGTAAAAAAGTAAGAAAACATAGAGGTATTCATCAAATTGGTGGTAAAGCTGGTAAATTAAAAAAAGGATATAAATATTCTGGAAAAAAACTAAAAAATGGTAAAGCAGAAATTATTAAAGTTCAAATCGGGGGACCCAATAAACGTGGTAACATTAAACGTAGTAACACTGATGACAGATTGAAAGAACAACTACTAAATGAAGTATATATAATAACTCCATTAGATAGATATAAAGATTGGAAACTGAGATATATAAAAGCTGAAATGGAAATCAACAATCATAAAGACAAAAAAAATAAATATACACTTTCTAGGGATGAGTTCAGAAAAAGAATTGAAGAAATGGAAGAAATTAGACCAAAAATAGTGGAGTATGAGAAAAAATTTTTTACAAAATATTCAATGGAAATAGTAAACTTATATAATCTGGAACAAACTGAACAAAAAATTAGTGAAATAAGAGAAAAAATATCCGGAATAAATCAATTCATAACTGAGGTAGAAATTGGGATAAGATTACTTAAATTATCGGATAAAAATCTAGGTAAAAAACCTCAACTATTAGAAGATGCAAAGGTATCTAAAGAAGAGAAATATGTTAATCTTGCTATCTTTACAAATCGTAAAATAACATTAGAAGATGAAGAAAGAAGAAGAAACCAACAAATGGAAAGAGCATTTCAACAATCAACTCAACAAGTTATTGCTAAAAAAAATAAAAAAAAAACATTAATGGTTGGTGGAGTTATAGATGAATTGCCTCTAAATATACCTGAAAGTTTGGAAAAAATTATTTATGCTAAAAAAATAAAAGAAGAAATTGTTAGTATGAAAGAATCATATAAAAATACTGCTAGTACTAATCAACATGCTAATGTAACCCAAACTATTTGGTTTGAATTATTATTATCAAGTGGAATTCCAATTTCAGATGTTGCTTTCTTAAACGCAGATACACTTAATGAAGATAAATTTGATGCATTAATTGACATCTATTCTTCAGAACCAATAAAAAATTATCAATTAAAATCTCTTTTAAAAATAAATAAAAAGATGAAACAAACTATTGAAAATCCAACAAATTCGAACTTTGTTCCAGGAAGAGAATTAACATTAGAAGAACGTTTTGAAATATTGATGGCTGGATTATAAAAAAAAGTAAGAAAATACGTAAATCTAAAAAATGTTAAATGCGTTTTTAAAATAAGTTTTTAATTATATAATAATTTAAATGAAAAGTCTAATCAATCCATTTGAATTATTAGGAATTAATTAATAAAATTCTACTTCGTGAAGTAGAATTAGCATATAAATATTATGGTGGAAAGAAAAATAATGATTTTACATCATATTTTAAAATTATATCTAACTAATAAATTATAATAAATGAGAGGTTTAAGAACAATAGAACAATTAAAACCATTATTCGCAACAATCGGTATAATTCCACTTGATGAAGTCATTACATTTGCTCAAGCAAATCAATCTTGGCGAAATAATGAATACGCTCAAGGAACAAATAATCAAAAATTTAGAACTCTTGGTATATTAGCATTTAACAACAACAGAGAAAATTATTCAAATAAATTAAATGAATTATATAAAAATGCATTACTCCAAAATTTTCAATTTGAACGTGAAAGTAATAATAATCCACGAAATAGACTCACTTATGTTAACCGTCCTCCTGTTGCAGATATTACAAGCGAACAATTCAACCAAAGAACGCTTGATCAAAGAGAATCTATACTTCGTAGATTATCAATTATAACGGGAGGGGCATTTAAATATATTGCTTTCGCATACTTTTTTATAACCAAGATAAAAAGTAATATGGAAAAACAAGCAGTTACGAACATCCAAAATGATAAGGATACTCCCGGCGATTATCGTGAACCACTTAATGTAGTAAAAGATTTTCTTGGTGGTAAAAAAGTAAGAAAACATAAAGGTATTCATCAAACAGGTGGTAAGGCTGGTAAATTAAAAAAAGGTTATAAATATTCTGGTAAAAAATTTAAAAATGGAAAAGCAGAAATTATCAAATGTAAATCAAAAAAATAAATATGATGCAGCAAGTATTTATTATATGCTGTTTGTTGTCTATTGAAAATTATGAACACGAAATGTATTTAAAATATTATCTTCAACATCCATAGTAGTTATATCTTGTGGATCAAATTCACTAAATTGAAGAGGACCACTTTCATTTACAAAATAATTTTCTGAATGAGAGAGTTCAACTTTTGCTTTAGCCCAGCAAATTACTAATGAAATTATAATATGAAACATTGATGTACACAGAAATAAAACCATATACATAATAGAAGTTACGTGATTTATGATATTTCCATAATGAAATTGTATATATAATCCCCAAAAAATACCAATACAATTTATTCTTAAAATAGCACATAGAATATTCAAAGAAATAAAGGGATAATTTAGAAATTTTTGAAACTGTAATTGAGCGATATGAATACAAGTATCAACCATACAAGCACCACAAACCATACAAATCCAAAAAATAAATGAAAATAATTGAATATAGTAAAATGATGGAGATTTATCATAACCAATTATTTTATATAATATTTCGAGTAATTCATAATTTACAAAATAAGCAATAATTGGAGAAGTTACTTGCCATATATTAATAGATAACATGATTAACCACATTCCAATACGAGTAGTATATCTTTGTACATCTATTAATTCATAATGCAAATAAGTATTACCACTACATGGACAAATTTTTTCTCTAACATATTGTTTTATTTGAGAAAATGAGACAGACTTTTTATCTTTTTTTATTTTATATTCTTTAAAACAGACAGTACATTTTAAATTTTGACCGGTTCTTTCACTTGTCATAATTAATTCCTTTTCAAGACAAGATTGACATAATGTACTTTGACATAAACAAGCACTAAAATTTTCATCTATTTTTTCAAAACAATATCGACAATATTCATTTGAATTAGATAAAAGTATGGTATCAGGTTCCTCCATCGGGTGATTTAATTCTTCCGATAGCATTGATTACTATTGGTTTTTATTATAAATATCAATTTTATTCAGTATTTTTTAATTCATTTAATATTATTTTTTTAATATCACTATGAATTTTATTAAAATTAACACGATTATTTGTATCTTGTGCGATATTTAATTGATGGATTAAATTAATTAAATTATATTTTATGTAGTTTTTCTTGGAATTATTATAATTTATATATTTATAATAATAATAACCAGATAAACTTCCTTCACCTTTAGTTAAATGTTTCGAAATTTTATGAATCATTTTTATAATTATTTTTTCGTTATTTTTATTTGGTTGAAAACTTTGAAGATAATTTTTAATAATCATGATTTCTGTACTACAATCATAACAATGGTCTATTCCGGGTGCTATAATATTATGCGGATAATACTGACATCTTGTTACTGTATTAAAATAATACATTTGATTTTCATAAATCTTACAATCCCAAACTCTTTTTTCTAAAGAATTATCAATAATTAATCTTGTTTCAGTACTACTTTGAGGGCCCCAAGGTTGAATTGTTATATGTCCATCCAAATATTCAAAAGTTTTTTGATCCCAAGGTAATCTAAATTTTAATATACTAAATTTTGGTTTCATAATTTCTACCCACTTTTGTTGAATTAACATATCCATTTTTACTTCATCCTCTGTTGGTTTATAATTAATTTCATCATTAGAAACTCTAATATCACAAATAAGTAAAAAATCTTGTCCAATAAATTCTTTAGCCATTTCATCTGTAAAATATTCCTGTCTTATTTCAATCTTATCTGTTTCATGTATACTAAATTTCATAGGATCAACTAATATAAATCTTAGACTAGGGAATAGTTTAGATAATAATGGTGTATGTATTGCAGGAGCTGCACCAACATATAAAACTAAATCATTTTCTTTTGAATATTGTGTTAAAAAATCTATTTCTGTCATTAGTAATTTTCTTTGACCCCAATGCATTGTTGTTCTTAAATCATTTTTAGAACGAGGTTTATATTTTCTTTGTGTACTATTTATTGTCAAACAGCGACAAAGTTTATTTTGTTTATAATGTTTAATATCATGTTTATCAAAAAACTGTAAATTGTGTATCCCTATTTTATGAACCATGTATATTCAAGTGATTTTAACATATAATTATTTGTTAGTAATTGCTTATCTTGTATAAATAAATATCAAATTTAATATTCTATATTACAAGGTACCCCATATATCATTAGCAAATTGGTCAAAATTTAACCAAAAATTTGTTATTCTTTCTGAGTTATTTTCAAATGGAATTATATTAATATGTCTTCCACAAATATTTATAAATAATTTATTATTTAATTTATCAAGTATTATTTTCTTTTTTTTAATTGCTTCTTTTTCATTATTCTGTAATTTAAATAAAATTTTTTTTGGATCTATTTTTATTCTACATAACGGGCATTTCGTTGGAGCGATTCCTTTTATAATGTTTAGATGAATACATTTTAGATGATATTTATGAGAACAATCTAAAATTACTTCTGAATATCCATTACAAAGACATTCGTTTGTTAATTTTTCTAAGCAAATCGAACAATCCTCCATACTACCTTATTTAATAGTAATATTAAAATTGATTTTCTTTTTATTTAATTAATCCTGAAAAAAGACAGATATAAATGTTTAATGTTGAATATTTTTAATTCAAAATTATGGCTGCTTTATCAATACCTTTATCAACACCTTATCGTTGGGTTCCTGTAATAGAACCCAGACGAAGACGTTCTAATAGAACTAGAACAAGAAAAAAAAAGAAAAAAGAAAAAAGAGATATTGACATACATTCTATTGATATCTTTTATCGCCAAGATGCTCATTTAACTGAAAATGGATTACTTGGTATTGTCAAAAGAATCCGTTTTGGAAAAATGGAAAGCATTCTAATATCTAATATTATTTTAAATACAATCAAAGATATGAATAGTAATATAGCAAATCTTATTACTGAATATAGTCATCCTATACCTAAACCTGGTAAGTTTTATAAAAAAGGACATATTCTAAGAGCTGCTAAATCTGGAAATACTGAAAGTTATAGTATTACTAAAACTCGTGTTTATATACAGGGTATTTGTGCTTTTTTACATTTTTTAGAACCAGGTGTTAGTGATAGTAAAAACTCAAAACATACAAATATAAGTCGATTTTTAGATGATATTGGTTCATATGGACCAATTGTTGAAATTAAATTTAATCTAATTTCAACAAATCTTGCTAATAAAAATAGACCATATCTTGCTAAAGTAATAACTCAAACTTTTAAGAGACATTATTCCACTACTAATGAATCACTTTATGTTGTAAAAAAATCATACGTCAATATTAATAAATGGACTCCTATAATGGTAACGAATGTACATAACTATTTTAAATAAATTATTTTAATTAAGGACTCGGATTTAAATAAAATTAAAATCGAGTTTTTAGAGATATAATCACAATTGTATAAAAATTTAACGTTTATGAGTAGATCTGCACATGAAAAATTTAATTTGTCGGAAGTGGATTATCAACAATATAATGTTGAATTTATGATGGTGGATTATAGTAAAGATAGTTTAGAGAAAATTTACAGTTATATGTATGAAACCGAAAAAACACAATGGTTGAATACTTGTAATTATAAAAGAAATGGAAAATTGCGTACAAATCCTTTGATAATTGAAGAATGTACTCCATTAAATATTAATTTGGCTAAATTAATAGATTCTTATATTTATGGACAACATGTCCAAATTTTATGTCATATTTCATCTACCGAATTACAAGATAATACCCGAATGGGAATTCGGCAAGCAAAATGTTATGTCATTTTAGATAATACTAAGGAGAATTCCAAACAACTAATCAAAAAGAAATTAAAAGATTTGCAAGAAAGTATTGTTCTGTATGGAAAAAATATATTGAAAGGAAAATATGATCTTGATATTAAATGGAAAGATTGTAATGATGTTATTCATGATAATGAACTTTTTCAAGAAATTGATTATATCAGATTCATTATTTGTACACGAGAACACTATTTTCAAAAAACTATGAAAATGATTGATAAAGGAACTAACTTTGTTCTCTTCAAAGATTTTTGTAGAGGTCATGGAAGAAGAACTTTTAAACAAAGAGTTACTGATGTTACACGAAATTCTGTTACTTTTTGGAATACACCAATGGTTGATTTTATCATTACTTTTCCATGGTTTCACTTTCAAGTTCAATTGGGTTGGCCATTTTGTAATCATGTTCGTTACTGTCATTTTTCCAGAGATGAAGAAGAACATGATGTCCGAATTTAAATATATGTTGAATAAATGTAAAATAATACAATATTTTTATCGGGACTGGATTTTTATTATTTTAATTAAATTAAAAATGGCCCAAAATCAGATTCTACATCCCAATCGTTTGTATCTGGTATATTCAAAGATAACCAACCTCGCATTCTCCAATAATGAGAATATTTCCAAGGATCTTTATAAAGAAAATCTTTATCATAATTCATACCTTTAGATCTTGGTGGTTCTTGAACACAATGACATTCTATATTAGATACAATACCACAAGCTTTTTGAAAACGTTTTGATTTTAGAAATTGTTTTAAAATTAAATCACTAAACATCATAATATTTCCTAATGTTTCTTCCTCATCTTTCGCATCTAAAGAAATAGCAATTATTGTAATATGAGGAACTAATTTACCTGTATCTTCATATTTACCACAATAAACATCATATTCATAATCTTTATTTTGGCGACTTTCATCAATATAATCAACAGAAAAGGTTGCTAAATCTGAAATTAAATGTTTAGTTACAGAATTAATAAGAGAATTCTTATTATCAAAATTAATTTTAATCTCTTCAGGATATCCTCCATCCTGATAATACATATTAAATTGATGTCTTCCTAACATATTTAGTTTATTTTTATATAATTGATTAAATTATATTTTTATCGATTTTAAATTTATTTTTCTATTGGTTCTGGGCAATTTTGGGAACAACCCACTTGGATTGCTGGTGTACATGGTGGTTGAAGACAATCTGGCTCTGGAATTGGTGAAGGTGGTGGACAAGGTGTTGGTTGACATGCAGGATTTCCTCCTTTTTGTTTACATTTTACAATTTGTGGTAATCCACTTTTAAACTTTTTACCAGAATATCTGTATCCTTTTCTTAAACGACCTTTATTTCCTCCAGTTTGAATAATACCTCTATGTTTTCTAACTTTTTTCCCACCAACAAAATCTTTTACTATTCTAAGTGGATCAGCAATCTTGCTATGTTTTTGAACCTCTGTAATTACTTTACGTGCTATTTTTCCTTCTTTTACTATGGTACAATATAATAGCCAATAATGTAATACAGTGTTTGATCCGCTCGATGAATATTTTATAAAACCTAGAAATATATGTTCTTTTTCTTGTAAAGATAACGCATTAAATTCATCTGGTGATTTATTTCCACCTTTTCTCCATCGAAGTGGAAATTTTTCTCCAGTAGTTTTTTTTAAAGAGTTCGCATATAATTGATTTAATGTTGTTTCATAATTATCACCGAATGTTTCTACTCCTAATGAATGAAATCTTTCTTTTCGACTTCCAAGATTATATCCTTTATCTGGAATAATATTATCATCATAATTATAAATATAATTATTAGCATTATTACGAAATGCGGAAGATGTAATAGATTGTTCTTTCTCTGTTTTATAAATTCCTATGGAAGAAAATAAATCTTCCCAGATTTTATCGAGAGGGGCTGAAACGAGAGTATTACCCCCAGTTTGAATAATACCTCTATGTTTTCTAACTTTTTTCCCACCTTTTTGTGGTGTATATAAATGTAATTCTTTTGATACTTCATCTAATTGTTTTTTCATATTAATACAATTTTTTAATACTTTTCTTGATAGTTCAGATATATTATTTTGTTTAGGGGAAAGATTATTAATATTTAAAACTTTATCTAAATTACTACAAGTTTTCGAAATATCTAATTTATTTTCCATAACTATTATAATATGTATTTAGATATAAAATTTAAAATTGATTTCATTATAAATAAACATAATTATCATAATGAGTGAACAAGAAGAAATTCTAACTGATAGTCAGTCTATGTTTTTTAATGGAAGCAATTCCGTTAATATTAATGATGAAAATCATTTACTTAATAGTGGGGAACAATCTAATAGTCCTGTACTTGTAGAAGAACCTGTCGAAGTAGAAGTACCGGTCGACGAAGAAGAATTAATTATTGATGAGAATGATAATATTATAGAAAATTCCCCTGCTCCTGCTCCTGCTCCAGTTCAACAAAGAAATAATAGTAGAAATAACAGATCAAATCGTTGGAATAATCGTGGGAATAATCGTGGAAATAATAATCAACAGAATCATCAAAATAATAATCAATCTAGTATTCAATATATTATGTCTTTTTTTCAACCAAATCAAATTTATAAAAAATTTCTTACTTTAGTTAAACTTTGGTTTATCACCTTTACGGTTTTAACTTTAGTTTCATGCCCTACTCGCGAATGGCTTCGTTATAATTATTCACAATATTGTAATGGTGGTAAATTTACTGGAACTCATGCTAATGATGCTTTCTTAAATTTTGTAACTAATAAAATCTGGTACGGCCATGATCATCAATGTGACCAATATGTTCGTTGGACTAAAGCTGCTGAAAGAATGTGTCCTATTGGTGACCTTGGAATTTCTCGTGAGATTCCAACTATTATTGCTACTGCTACTTTACTACCAACTGGTGTTTATCTATTAAAAAATATTTTTGGTGCTCCTAATACAAATAATGGTAATAATCATGGCAAAAAAAATAACAGAAATTACAATAGAAGAAATAATTAAAAATGAATTAAACTTTAAACAAACATAATATTTATTAATTATGCAATCAAATTTTCAAAAAATTATCGAATTTCACAAAGCATTTGGGCTTCAACATAAAGATGAACCTCAAATGAATGTATTCGAAGATAAAAAATTAGTAGACTTACGAGTAAGTCTTATCGAAGAAGAAGTTAATGAACTTAAAGATGCTATTAAAGATAAAGATTTCACCGAAGTTATTGATGCTCTTGGCGATATTCTTTATGTTGTTTACGGTAGTGGTAGTTCATTTGGTATTGATTTAGATAAAGCTTTTGATTTAATTCATAAATCTAATATGACTAAATTATGTAAAAGTGAAGAAGAAGCTATTCAAACTGTTGAATGGTATAAAGAAAATGAATCTCGTTATGACACACCTGCTTATCGTTTATCTGATGATAAGAAATATTATGTTGTATATAATGAATCTACTGGCAAAATATTAAAAAGTATTAACTATAAACCTGTTAAGTTTGATAGTATTCTTTCTAATTAATTGTTTATTCATAAAATTGATTCCAGTTATGTTTTTTATAAATTTCTTCCATATCTTCTACTTTAGTTCCAAGATACAAAAGCCAATAACCAACTGAATAATGAGCGAATAACTCTTCATCTTTTTTAATTTTACGTCTAGAAAAATAAATCGGAAAATCTAATGTATCCGCAATTTCTAAATTACATTTTTGGGCTGTTTTAGCATATCGTTTCATTTCTTTTTCAGTATTATTTTTAAGTTTATCATAATCATTAACATATACACCTAAAACATTATTATTTTTATGACCTAAAGCAGTAGAACCATTAATTGCTTCATTTCTTTCTGTATCTCTTACATATGGAAAAATATTTTTTAAATAATTTTCTGGATTATTCTCATATGCTTGAAAAATTTTATCTGAATTTGTTCTTTTACCATAATAGATAACAACTGGATGATTAGCAGGAATATCTTCTTTAGCAAATAATCCTTTTCCACCATTTGGTCTTGTACTATCTTTAACATAAACAAGAGGTTTTTGAGTTAGTTTTATAATATTAAAAGACTTAATAGAAATCATATTTTATAAATTTGTAGTAAATTCAATTTTATTAAATATAAAGATGAAGAAAATTATAAAAATCGATTATTTTATATAAGGTCGTTGAATTTCTTGAAAAGAAAAATTAAAATCGATATCATATATTGATATATGATTTTCTTCATATTTATTTTAAAACAATTATCTATCAAAATGAATTACGAAGAATTGCTTAATTCCCACAAATATAAGATTGAAGCGAGAGGAAATATTCGAATACTTCGCAGAGAAGATGAGTATGAAATGCATGAAATAGTAAATAAACAGGACGATGGTTCTCATTTTTCATACAAAAAATACAAGAAAGATTCACCACGAAATCGAAATTCTGAGTATTATTGGCAAATCAATATAAATGATGACACCGAAGAGATCCGAAGAAAATTTCGTAAAGGAGAAGTTTGGAATAATAAACAATGTTTTTATGAATATCGTGAAAGTTTTCGTCATAAGAAAAGAAATTACTGGATTATTACCAAGCCAGCAAAGGAACGCAAGTCTAGTTTATGGAGACAAAATGTTGAAATTGCGATCGAGAAATCAGAAGAAATGAGGAAGGATCATGCTGATATAACCGAATACCGAGAAAAGTCGGACAAGAAAAATCGAAAGCGAGTCTCCCGTGAATGGGAAGAAGAAGATTATATTGGATTTATATATCCTGCCCCCAAAAAACAGAAATTAGACTATGGATTTTGATTGAGAAGTCACGGATTTTATTTTTGACTGAAAAGTCTTGATGATGTTGACTGAGAAGTCATGGAAAAAAGTTAATTATATTAGGGACTGGTTATAATTTATTATAATGTTGAATATCTTTAATTAATTGCATATTATTTGATAAATATGTTAAAATATAAATTATTTACATTAATCGTCTAGCCATTTTCATTGGAATCCCGAAAGGACATCCTGGAAATAATCCACTTGTTTGACTTTTATATTCTACATAAGGTTCTCCAATTTCTTGAATTAGACAATACTCTTCAATTGTAGTTCCAATTAAAATATATCCAGTAGTTAGTAAATTCCACTGAAGACTCGAAAATGTTAGAACTGGTCGACACCAAAACATAATTAAAAATCCAGTCATAATTGGATGACGGATTACTTTATAAAAACCAATTGTTTTCAATTCGTTATTAGTAGGCCAAAGATGGAGGCCTTGTCGTAATCCAAAAAGATCAAAATGGTCGATCATAAAAGTAGATGAAAGAACAAACAACATGCCAAACATCACACCTAAATAAGTAACAAAATCACTATCGTTTTTTCCCCATAATGTTTTTTCTTCAGGATATGTATTCCAATATACCATTGAGACATGTGCTAAAACACTAGCAACTAATACATAAATAGTTCGCTCAATATCTGCTGGAATATATAATTTATTAATAAGAATATCTTTGATAGTTCTTCTAGCAAATACGGAATGATGTAAAGCAAAAATACCAAGCATTAATATATTCACTACAACCCGTGATGCCGTATCATCTAATGGGGAAGATTTATCAACTTTTCCAAAATCAACAGACAAATCGAAAATAACGGAATCTTTTACACTTGAAAAATGATGAGAAAGATTCAATTGAAATGCACCAAGCATTAGAAATACTAGAAAAAAATACGAATAAGTTAATGTAGAAAATATAGCTTTAGGTAAACTATAAGTAGCATCATCTGGAGTTTGAGGGATTTGAGAACTCATTTTAAAATTATTTATATTATTTTTAAAATGAAGTTCACTTTTAATTTTAATATATAAAAATTGATTTTATTTTATTTATAGTATTATAAATGTTAAGTCGTATTATCAGAAAGAATAATTTTACGAACTTTTTAAGAAGAGGTTATCATATAAATGTTGTAGAACATTTTAATAATCCTAGAAATGTCGGTTCTTTTTCTAAAAATGATCCAAATGTAGGTACTGGTCTCGTTGGGGCACCTGCATGTATTCATGAAGATACAATGATTGCTGTAGCAGATGGAAGAAGATGTATGTCAATAAAAGAATTATATTTAGAAAATAAAATAATCCAAGTTTGGAGTTATAATATTAAAGATAAAATTTATGAAATTAAAAATGCAAGAGTAATAAAACACCATTTTAAAAAACAAATGAAAAAAATTATTTTTGATGATAATAGTTTTTTAATTTGTACAGATGATCATAAATTTTTACTGAAAAATAATAATTATTCTGAAGTTAAAAATATAAAAAAAAATGAATCAATTACTTCTTGGAAAGAATTTGTTGAACAATGTAATGATTATAATCATAAAATTAAAAGAATTGAAGATATTGAAGGTGATTTTGATTGTTATGATTTACAAGTTGAAGAAAATAATAATTTTGCGATTATAACCAAAGAAACAAAAAATATTCATAATGGAATTATTATTAAAAATTGTGGGGACGTACTTAAGCTACAAATTAAAGTTGACCCAAAAACTGGAGAAATAATCGGATCAAAATTTTTGGCGTTTGGTTGTTTAGCAGGTAATGTTATAATTGCTACTCCTAAAGGATATATAAAAATAAAATCATTGTCTGTAGGAAATATAATCTATGCTTGGAATGGGAAAGATATTGTTGAGAATAAAATAGAAGAAATTAATCATAAATGGGTTCATTACAAAGATTTATTAAAATTAGAATTTGAAGGCTCTTGTTATTTTAAATTTGTATGTTCAAAAGATCACATATGGTGGTTAGCAACTGATAAACCAATAGAAGCAAGTGATTTAAAAATAGGAGATGAATTAATTCATATTACTGAAAATGAGTTAAGAAGTAGAACAAATATTGGTCGTACTGATTGGATGAGAAAACTTGCGTCTGAAACAATCAAATTAACAAACAAATCTGGAAAAATAGATAGATCTAAAATGCCACAACATCAAAAAGGTAAGTCTATGAAACATCTTTCAGAAAAAATATCAATTGGGATGAAAAAAAAATGGAAAGATATGGAATATGTAGAAAAGTGGCGAAATGGAATGAAAGGAGCTCATAATAAACGTCCTACTAAATTAGAAATATCTTTTATAGAATTATTTAATAAACATAATATTGATTGTAGATATGTTGGTAATTCGGAATTTTGGTGTTCTGTTAAAGGTAAACAAGGTGGAATAAATCCAGATTTTAAAGTAAATGGTCAAAGAAAAGTTATTGAAGTTTATACTAGTAAACTTCCTAAATTTATGATGGATAGAACTGGTAATGATTGGGTACAAAAACGAAAAAAGCAATTTGAAGAAACCGGTTTTAAATCGTTATTTTTAAATATTAATGAAGATGATGATGAAATTATATTAAAAGTTCAAAATTTTATTCATAATGGATTAAAAGTTACAAATATAAGAAAAAATCTAGATAAAAGACATTTAAGAGGATTAGAAAGAGATGGTGAATATATTAAGTTATATGATATACGTTTACAAGAAGGTGCTAATGTATTTTTTGCTGGACGTATAGGAACACATAACTGTGGCTCGGCTATCGCATCTTCTTCAGTTGTATCAGAAATGGTTAAAGGTAAAAAATTTGATGATGTAAATATCACCAATAAAGAAATTGCAGCACACTTAAAACTACCACCAGTTAAATTACATTGTAGTATGCTTGCTGAAGATGCTGTTAAAGCAGCAATTGAAGATTATAAAAGAAAAAAGAAAAATTAAATATTTAGTTTAATATCTTTATGGGTAATATTATGATATAAATCTTCTCTTTCTTTCATTCTCATTTCAAGTAATTTATCAAAATCTTTAATTGGTTCATCCATTTTTGCTTTTATTGATGTTGGGGGATTTTCTAACTCTCTATGTGCTAGAACATAATCATTCATTTGTAATTTTCCTTCTAATTCTGAAAAATCATTAATATCACTTATATCTAAACGAAAATTATTTCCATAGGTAACTGGTAATATATTTGGTTCTTCATAAACAATAATTTCCTTACTAAATACATTATTTGTAATAGGCATTTTTTCATCTTCATCTCTTTTATCATTATCCATTAAATGACTGTATCCAACTTCAAATGGATTTCCAGTAAATTCTTCAAATCTATTTTTTTGATCATCTTCAAATTGTTGATTAAATTTTTTATGAAAATCATCGTGTACTAAATCAAATAAATCTCTTATCAATGGAATTTCTGCTTTAACTTTTTCATTAAACTCATTAAATTCTTCCTCTAACTTTTCACTTATATCTTTATTTACAGTTCTAGCATGTTTTAATTGTTCTTCAACAAAATTATAAGCATTAACTAATGTTCGCATACTATGTTCGTCTCCACCCATATCAGGATGACATAGTAAAGCAATATTGTAATATGCTTTTCTGGCATCTTTTAAAGTAGATTTTTCATTAATTCCTAATAATTCAAATGGATTGATTAGACTTTTCATTTAAATTATTATATAATTAAAAACTTATTTTAGAAACGCATTTAACATTTTTTAATATGATTTATGTTTTTAATATTTCAAATATATAAAGATAATAAGTTAGTAAGATTAAATATAAGTAATACAATTAAATATGTCTCAAAAAGAAAATGTTGAAATTATTATTGAAGAACCCCCTATAGAGGTCGAACATGAAGATGATAATTTACAAATAACACAAATAGAAGAAGAAACTGTTTCCAAAGATAACAAAGATAACAAAGATAACGAAGATAATGAAGATAACAAAGATAACGAAGATAACGAAGATAACGAAGATAACGAAGATTACGAAGAATACGAAGAATACGAAGAAGATTCAAATATTATAACAGATAATGAAGAAGTAGAAGAATTAGATGATTTATATCATTCTTATAAACATTTAATTGGCCAAGTTGTTAAATTTAATAAAGAAATTCATACAATGATGACAATTCTTCGTTATCAATATGATTATTATAGTTGGTGGAATATTACAGTTAATATTATGCTTATAACAATGTCATCTATTATTACATTTTTAGAATCTTTACGTGCTAATGTAACATTCAGTGATACCATAACTCTTTTCTTTAATATTACAACAATTACATTTGGTTTTTTAATTGCTTTATCACTAGCAATTTTTAAATTTTTAAAAGTTCAAGATTGTATGGAAGAAGTTAGATCAGGTATTTTAACTTTAGAGATGCCATATCAGGAAAGTTGTAAAATTTATTTATGTATCTGTAATAAAATTTTTGGACAAATGTATAGTATAACGCGTCAAAAAAGAGACGGCCAAATTGAAGCACCAAATGATTCCGATGATAAACAAATGAAAGAAAATATTCAAAAATTAAAAGCAGAAGAAAAAGGAGAGGCTAAAGAAGGATATGAGAAATTTTTAGAAGAATGGAAGCAGACACGAACTAAATCAATTTTTCCTGAATTACAAGTTCAACAATTATTAACTCAGATGCAATTATATGATTATTGGAAAAAATATTTGCTTCAAGATTTAAAAAATATTAAGATGGTTAATAGAAGAAATTTTGATATTAAATTATACGAAAGTTCTCAAAATAAGATGACAACCTTAAAAATGGAAATGATGACTAGAATGAATGAATTAGTTGAAGAAAGACGAATCAAAAATTTAAATGTAGAAGAAATTGAAAATATATGGAAGGGTGATATGATCTTATTAGATCGTTTGCAAGAAAATTATGACAAAATTATGGATCAAACTAAAGGTGATAAAGTAAGATTTTGTCCAAGAGAATGTTGTTGTTATCGTTCTATTAATAGTTGTTGTACTTCACTTCGTAATATGTTTCGTAAGTGTGGTTGTTGTTGTTGTGTAAAAGATGAGATGAAGCCAGAAGATATTGAAATGATTTTAAAAGCAAGATATAATGAAGATGGAAAATTGGTAGTTAATGATAAAGAAAATAAATATGATGAAGAACAACCAAGAATAAAGATCTAAATATAATTAATTACAAATTGATAATATTATATTAAATATAGTATACTAAAATATTATGAATTTTTGTCAATTTGAAAAAGATCCTTTAGCAAATCTTAAAAAGAAAAATATATCATCAGTAAGAAAAACTAAAAAAAAATCTAAACCTAAAATTAGTAAAAAAATATTCCGAACTAAACAGGTTAGCAAAAAAGTTTCTTCTGATGATTATCAACATAAAATAGAAAGTATGGTTGAAAATCGCGTTGAAACTAAGTTTACTAAGTTTACTAGTGATTTTCAAAAAATAATGACTACTCAAAGTAAAAGTAATACTAAAGTAGAAAATGATATTGATAATATCAAGAAAGATATAGATAATTATCAACAGAAAATAATGACTACTCAAAGTAAAAGTAATACTAAAGTAGAAAATGATATTGATAATATCAAGAAAGATATAGATAATTATCAACAGAAAATAGAAAGTATTGTTGAAAATCGCATTCAAACTAATTTTAGTAAGTTTACTAGTGATTTTCAAAAAATAATGATTGAAATGAAAGATGCTTCTACAATAATGACTACTCAAAGTAAAAGTAATGTTAAAGTAGAAAATGATATTGATAATATCAAGAAAGATATACAAGGTATTATTAAAAATCAAATTTCAGAGATTAGAGAGAAGCGTCAAGAATCAAAGAAAGATTATAATTCTCTTAACAGTACTATGATACAAGTAATGAATGACATATCAGAATTACGTCAGGATATTTCTAAAATAAAAGAAAATTCTGTAAAAATAAAAACTAAAGAAAAACAAGAAGTAGTTTTAGAAGAAGTAGTTTTAGAAGAAGTAGTTTTAGAAGAAAATTCTGTAAAAATAAAAACTGAAGAAAAAAATGAAATTATTGAAGCACATAATAATATTGTTGGAACAGTTGATATTGTAACATCAACTTCAGTTGAAGAAACTCTTAATAAAACGGACTAATACAGGTTCATTTCGTTCTCTTTCTTTTACTCTACGAAGTTCAGTTAATGTTTCATTATGTTTTAGTAAAAGGTCATTTATTTTCATAGCAAGTAAAACTTTTGTTTCATCATCAGTTTCTTTATCTTTTTTTACTTTTTTCATTTTTTGTTCATATTTAACATCATTTTCTTTAAATTTATCTAATAAATGTTTTAATTCAAAATTTTTTTTAGAAATTTCTTCAACTTCTTTTTTAGAATTTTTCATAAGTTCTTTAATATTAATATTTTTTTCAAAATTTTCTCTTTCTCTTTGTTTCATTTTCATTCGTAAATGATTTAACTCATCTTGTTGTTTAAGATAATTTTCTTGTAAATTTTCTAAACTGAATTGTAAAGAATTTTTCTCATTTTGTAATCTATTTATTTTTTCTTGTGCGTTTCTTAAATTTTCTAATTTTTTTTTAGCATTATATTTTTTAATATATGATTGAATAATAACACATTTATTTCTAACTTTGAGAAAACTTTTTCTTATTTGATACATTCTCCAAATACTTTGGATCTTTGTAGCACATTGAACTTTATAATTTTTATAATCATATTTTACTTGTAATTTACGACGATAAATTCTTTGAATAAAAATGATTAATCTTAATTGTCGTTTTACTTCTTTACGAGCAAGATAACCTCTAAAAATTGCTTGAATTCTTGTACATGCTAAGATCATTTTCATTTTTCGGACTTTTCTTTTTGCTAACCATCTTCTTGCGAAAGATTGTGTTTTAATAACTTTTTTTTTATAATCATTATACCATTTTCTCATTTTCCAACCTTTGAATATTTTTTGAATTGTTATTGCTGATTTATTTAATAAATCATTACGAATTTCTTCTATTTTTTCATATTCATCTTTTTTTAAGAAAATTTTAGTTAAACCAACTTGATATTTTCCATAATCAATTAAAAATCTTTTATTTTTTAATATAAATTTTAAGTGTTTATTATCATAATTAATCTTATTAAATAACATATAATATTTTTCATTAAAGTTATCATGAGTAATTCTAATAGGAAATCCAAATCTTGAAATTTTAATTGCTTCTAAAACACCACTGTATTTTAATTGATTAATAACTTGATGCTTTTCAAAATTATTTGGATTATTAACATCATTTGGTTTTAAACAACGAATATAATATGGTGTTGTTTTAGAAATGGTTAACAATAAATTATTAAGTTGTCTTTGAAATTGTTTAGTAATACTAATGGATGAAATAGTAGTTAAACTTAATAATAATTTTTTATCAAATGATTTAAAAATTTCGTTATTAGATGCGAATAGAGATTTTATAGCAGAATTATTTAATAAATCTTTATTTTTTGCTACAAAAGTTTTAATATCATAAGTTACATCACCGGGATAATGATGAATTGTAAAAAGTCTATCAATTCTTTCCATTTTAGAAATAGTAAGATATTCACTTGATTTAGTATATTTATGTATTTTATCATAAAGGTCATTATCATTTCCATTAGGAAATAAACATTGTTCATCAATTTTTGCTAGTAAACCATGAACTTTATTTTCAAATAAATTAAGACATTCTTGATTATCAGGGAAATCAATAAAATCCCAATCAATTTTTTCTTCTTCATATAATTTTTGTTCATTTTTTAGAACATATTTATTGAATTGTTGCTGTAAACTTTCATTTGCATAATTAATACATATTTGTTCAAAACTATTTTTACTAAAAACTTCAAATCCAAAAATATCTAATAATCCAATAAATTGTGAATAATTACTATTATAAAAATTTTCATTAATTTTTCTTACAATCCAATTAAACATATTTTCATAAATAACTTTCATCATTGTAATGATAACATTATGTGATTCAATATCTGTTAATTTTTTTATGAAAAGTTCTGAATTGATATTAATTTCTTTTTCAAGACATGATCTTTTTAATTCATTAAATGGAATTGAAAGTAGATGACTTACATTTTTTAAAGGAATTTCATCAATAATTACATTATCTTTTACTTTTACATTTCCCATATGTAAAATAGCACTTACAATATTAAAAATACTTTTAATATCACTATCAGAAAAATTCATAATGTGAAATGCTTCAATTAATTCATTATATTGATCTTTGTCATTTACATTATCATCTCTCTTAAAACAATTACTATTATTAATAATTTTAAAGTCTTTTATATTAGTTAATTTATATTGTTTCTTTTGTTCTTGGTTCATCCCTTCTAAAAGGAGATAAAATATGTGAAAATTTCTTTCTCCATTTTTCTGGCGCATTAATCGAACCTTTTCTAATAAATAAGTTTCAATATTAGCACCAATAATTTTATCTTGTTCATTAAAATAAATTTTTATATATTTACCAAAACGACTTGAATTATCATTCATTAATGTTTTAGCATTACCAAATGCTTCTAAAATTGGATTTGATTCTAACAGTTTTCTTTCAACTGAATTCTTATTTGTATCAAAATTAGAACTAACTTGAGATAAATATCTCATGATATATCGCGTAGAAAATGTTTTTCCACTTCCACTGTTTCCACTAATTAAAACTGATTGATTACCTTCTTTATTTTTAATATTCGTATAAACTTTACTGATAACATCATATAAATGAGGATTATTTTTCTCCTCAATATAATTATTATAATTTTTTATACTATTATCATCATAAATATTGAGTTGTTTAAATGGATTAACTGCTATTAAAATTTGTCCAGTATATGTGTAAATATTATTAGTTTTGTATCTTGAATATAATGCATTTAATACAGAAGGTTCATTTAAATGTTGAAGATTCATTAAATCATTAACATCATCTCCATCATCATTTCTAAATTTAATTCTATCATAATTTGTAATATGTTCATCATTATGATGATTATTATATTTAACTAATACACCATTATTATTTTTGGATACGACAATACCGTCATACCATTGTCCAAGTTTTTCAATCCAAACTTTTGTATTAGATTCCATTTCTTGTATGAATTGGTATATATTATATGTGTAAAATAATATTAACTTTAAATAATATTAATATTAATTCATAGTATTTTCTATATAATCAAAATTAAAACCGATTTTAAGACTATTTAATAATTTCAGTATTATAAAAACTTATATGAGTGAATGTATACTAGTATCCGCGGTAGAACTCTTGTAGTTAGCAGTACATATAAATTTTTAAAATCATTAAGGCAGCGAAAAATCAATGTTGATGTAAATGATTTAGTAAAATATAAAGAAGGATTAACAAATCTTGTCAAAGAAAAGCATATTTCTAATATAATTCATAATTATAAATTACAAATGGATAATATTCCATTTTTAATCGTAAGAGATTTATGTGAAATATTAACTTTATATGATGCGTTTGAAATGTATTATCAATTCAATGTGCCACTTGATGAAGAATATGTAAATAATTTAAACAAACAATTTTGTAAAGTTCCGTATATTCCAAAAAAATTGAAGGCTCAAATTGCGAATGATAAATTAGAGTTATTAAAAAGATTTCAAGATCCAAATATGGAGATTGATGCTCGTGAGCATTTAATATTATTTAGATCATTAGTTCTTAAATTTTTTCTACAAGATACTAAGTGTAGAGAGAATTTATTTAAAATTCAAAATATTTATCTTGAAAAAAAAGGAACACATTTTAAAAAATATCAAATTTTCAATAAAAAAAGTTTAAAAAAGGGAACTTATTATCAACCATTTGTTGATCTAATATTAAAATTTTATTTTCATAACAAATTATATTATGAAACAATGACTGACATTTTACCAATAATTGGTTATAAGAATCATATTCCTGTATTTAATCCTGAATTATTTGGATTATCTAAACAATGCTATTCCTTACAACAACTTAAAATGGTTAATATTACTTATATGAGAAGATTTGCTTAAAATTAAATAATAAAATAGTTAGTCCCGATATTTAAACAGTAACTTCAGCACACATAATAGTAGCAATTAATTTTTTAGCAAGTTGAGTAACAATAGCAGTAATTGTATAAATAGCAGTAGTTCCTAATTCTTTATTAGTTTCATTTAAGTAATTAACTCCACCAATAACTGGAATTTTACTTGGAATTTTTTGTAAAACTTCAAATTTCCATAAAGCATATCTTGTACCGGTAACAATAGTAGTGATGATAATATTATTAACAATCATATATTTAAAAATAGATGCTTTAGTTGCTTGAACGACAAGAGTTTCTAAAAATATGGCAACAAATACAAGAATTGCACAAAGCATAGAATCATAAACAAGAGTATTATTCAATTTTTCAGCATCTTGAACTCCTCTTGGTTTTAATACATCTTTATTTGCTAATTTAATATCAAGTAATTGAGTTGGCCAATTATCTGGGATTTGTTGGTATGCTTCATTCATAAAATATCGAACAAAGAATGCGATAACACCACAAATAAGAGCATTAGTGAGATTTTTGATAAGAAGAACTTTTTGAGACATTATTATATATAATAATAGATATAAATTTTTTGAAAAGTCATGTATTAAATAAAACAATTAAATCGTCATTTTAAAATCGAAAACTAGTATGTATATATAATATATACTAAAAAATATATGATTAAAGATGTTCAATCAAAATATGAATAAAAGAAATTATACCAATTTAAAGAAAATTGGTTCTGGTGCTTATGGAAAAGTTTATTCTGCTAAAACTCTTAATGGAGAAAAAGTAGCAATTAAAGAAATTTTTGACTTAAGAGATATTATTGACTCGATTAAGTTAATCAGAGAAATTCAAATGTTGAAGCATTTTAATAAGTATAAACATCCCAATATTATTGGAATAAAAGATGCTTATATTAAAGATACATCTTTTGGGAAAATGAAATCATTGACTCTAATTGAAACAACTCGTTCTAAACATTGTTATGAAAGAGTTTGTATTGTATCTGATTTATATGAGACAGATCTTCACAAATTAATTCACAGATATCGTTTAGATACACCTAAAACTCGTTTAACGGATAGACATTATGAATATTTTGCTTCTCAATTGGTTTCTGGTTTATATTATCTAGCAACTGCTGATATTATTCATCGTGATTTGAAGCCAAGTAATATCATCTTGAATGGTGATTGTTCTCTTAAGATTATTGATTTTGGTTTATCAAGAACTAAAAACACTGATGGAATTGCTAGAGGACAAACTGATTATGTAGTTACTCGTTGGTATCGTTCTCCAGAAATTATTTTGTATAATCCTCAATATGGATATGACAAACAAGTTGATATCTGGGGTTTGGGATGTATTTTTGCCGAAATGATTTTAAAAAGACCGTTATTTGATGGTGAAGATTATAAAGATCAGTTAAAGAAAATTTTTCAATTTATTGAAATGACAGATGATGATTTTAAATATTTGACTCAATTAAATAAGAAGCCAACTACAATTGCTTTTATCAATAATTATAAATTGACTAATTCTAGTCAGACTTTTAATGAAAGATTTAAAGAATTGTATCGATCTTGTTTTATAGCAGATAATGGAAAAAAAATTGAAATTCCTGAAACTAATGATGAATTTATCAATTTAATTGAAAAAATGTTGATTATTAATCCTAACAAAAGAATTACTATTGAAGAATTAATTAAGAATCCATATTTCAAGAGTCTTTGTAAAATCCCCGATTCTCCCAAAAGTGATAATGAATATGGTGCTATTCCGTTGATTACTTCTCCCAAAAGATTTAAAATTAATTATGATTTTGAAGAAGAGTTGATTGAAAGAGATAGTATCAATGATGTTAAGGAAAAGATTTACGATGAAGTTGAATCGCTTTCTCTTTAAGTACTGGCAATTTATAAAAATTGTTTATTAAAATAAAAAGTTATGGGACTGGTTTACATATTAATTATACTTCTACAAAGAGGACAAGATGGATATCTCCTAGTTTGTAATCTCTGTGTAATCCATGTATCAATACAGTAATCATGAAAATGATTACTGCAATTAGAACACATAGTAGTAATATGATTTTCATCACATAAAGATGAAATACAGATGGAACACTTTTCATCTATATTATAATTATTATTTACTCGCATCTCACAAGTATGTTCTTCATTTCTCAATCTATGAAGACGTGATGGACTATTAAATCCTCGACCAAAAGGGCGATTAGGATTAAAATTCGGTGGATGAGCAAGTCTCGGCCGAGGCGCATCTGGAACTGACGGACCTCTATCAGCATTTCTGACAGAGGGAATTCTAAGATGTGGAATATATATTGCTCTTCTTCTATGTAGTTGTCTTCTATCATGCCTAAGTCTTCTATTAGCATTATTTTGTCTTCTAGCGTGTTCAAGTAAAGCAGGTGCTATTCCATAATTTTGTTCCCTAGGCGGTTGATTATTCCTAATATTCCTCCGTATTCTTGCTGCTCTAGGTGGTCTTTGTCCTCTCGGGCGAGAAGGTTGACGAAATCTTTTTCTTAAGATATTTAATAATTCTTCGTCTGTCCAATCTTCTTTGTAAAGAATTTTATTCCTAACATGTACTTTAAATTTAATTAAAAGTAAATTATATACATGTTCACAGAAACAATCTTCTTGAAAATTCGGACATGTACAATATGGCGAATTCGTAATATGGACGGTATTACCTCCTATTCTGAACTGTGCTCCATTTCTCCGAATAAAAATTTTTTCTGTATATAAAAATGAATTTAAAGCTTTTTTAATATTTTCACTTTTGGACATTTAATCTATTATGATTATTATAAATTAAGTAATTTCTATTTTATTTTTAATTAAAAAATAATAGAAAAACTAAATTAAAATTGAAAAAGTTAATACTGATTTAACTCTACATTAAATTAAATTAATTACTTTTTATATTTCTATCTATTCAATTAAATAATGCAAACTTCTACAACAACAACTCGTTTTCCTAAACCGTCTAACGATCAAGGAAAAAATTATAGTAGTTATAAAAAAAATTATGGTAAGCAAAATAATAGATTTCAGCAAAATAACGATGAAAGATTTCATCAAAAGAATCAGGATGGTTTTCGTCTGGTAGACAATCGCCGTCATAAAAGAAATAATCGTTTTTATGAGCGAAAGAATACAAATACTAGGATTACAACTAAAGTAAATTTTACTGAACCTAAAAAACCGGTTTATAAAGAAGAGTTTCCTACTATACTAAAAAAGATTACAAAGAAGGAAATTATGAAGGAACAAGTACCTGAATTTACGAATAATACATATAATGTTCTTGCTAAACTAGAACAACTAGAACAGCTAAAGATCAGTGAAAAGCCGAAAAAGAAACTTCCAAAACCACAAGGTGTTTGGGGGAAGAAGGTGAGTCATGCGGAACATTTAATGAAATCGCAGGCAGAAACATTTAGGAAGAGGCAATTAAAATACGATGAAAAAAAGGCAAAACTAATTGAAAAACACAAACAACAATTGGAAAAAACGGAGCCTTTATACATTAAACCTCCTAGTTATCATACGAAAATCAACTATCACAAAAATTATTATTATTCTGGTTCTGGTTCAGATAAAGAATATGATTCTAATGACAAAGATAATTATGATGAACGAAATAACGATGATTATTCTGATGACGGGTATTATTAAATTTGAAAATATATTTTTTTTTTAATAATATAAAATCCAGTCCCGAATAATATCGTAAAATAAAATAAAAAAAAAAAGAAAAATAGAAATAAAAAGCGAAATTAAAATTGAATTAGTATATATTTAAATAATCAAACAATTAGAAAGTTTATAGAATATATTAATTTGAATTAAAAAAAAAAGTTAAAATGGATAATATGTCTAACACTGAATTTATTAATGCTATGACTAAAGTTATGGCACCTCTGGTTGAGGCTATGAAAAAAAATACTCAGGAAACTGAAAAACAACAGGAATCAATTACAGAAATGATGACTTTCATGAAAGCAATGATGAAATCTGGAAGTTTTGATGGTCTTAAATCAGATGTTAATGGTGAAACTGGAAATAGCGGACGGAATATTCGTCAAGAAGTTATTGACACTATTACTAAAAAGCAAGAAGGTATTTATGCTCAAGCTTTTCATCGTGGTCTTACATTCAAACGAGCACAGGATGCTCTAATTAGTGGAACTTCTCCTAAATCTCTTGGTGTTGCTTTTGAAGAAGCACTTACGAAGGCTGGTCCTGCTAAACGCAAAGAACATGAAACTTCTATTAAAGAGATTAAAAAAAAACGTGATAATGGAGAACGAGTAGATAATCGTGCTCTTCTTGGTCTATTTTCGAGTTATGCTACTGCTGACTGGAACCGACTTGAAGATGATTCTCCAATGAAGATTAAATTCTTTACAATGGAACATTACTTTAAAAACAATGTTCATCAGTTTTTTGAAATGGCTGGAGATTCTTACAATCGTGTTCGTAATCCTAGTTCAATCATTAAAGATTTCCAACGAGCAGTCCAAAAGGCTTGGGCTACTGACGGATTTGGAATTAAGATGGATAATGATAAAACTAAACTGGAAATACCAGTTCTTGTAAAGAAGGATATTGATAGTTATGTAAATCTTTATATGACTAGTCAATCAGAACAAATCAAAATGGGAAAAACAGATGAACAAGTTTCATCCGTTCAGCAGACTGAGAAAGTAGTTGAAGAAATTGTCGGAAGCGATGATGAAGAACCAGAACCAGTCGTTGAAAAGCCCAAGAAAACCCGTGCTAGAAAGTCTCGTGCTAAGAAAACTGTGAAAAAAGAGGAAGTAAAGGAAGATGAAGATGAAAATGAAAATGAATCTCCTAAAGTTTCTACTCGCGGTCGCCGTAAAAATAGACGTACAACCCGTAAGAAAGTTCAAGCGGTGATAGATAGCGACAGTGATAGTGATAGTGATGATATGTAAGTATTACATTATTATAAACACTTTTAAAAAAAATAATTAGTTAAAAATAATTGGGGACTGGAAAAAAAACTAAATTAATTAGTCCCTAATATAATTAACTTTTTTTTCCGTGACTTCTCAGTCAAAAATAAAATCCGTGGCTTCTCAGCCAACATCGTCGTGACTTCTCAGTCATCTTCGCCGTCGTCATGGCAAATATAGAACTAGCAACCTCTGGCAACTTCCAGGTACGTCCTCCTCTTCTCGTTCTCGACGAATATGACTTGGCCGTCATCATCGAAGACATAAGAGCCCTCACGAAAATGAGCATCATTCGGATAAAATCTTCCCCATGCTTCATACGGAATCTGTCGCATTACCTTCGCTCTGTTCTCGCGTTCCTTCTCGATCTCTTGCTTCTCATGCAACACAAATGTGTTATAAATGAATGTCGCAACATTCCTGTTTTTCGAAAGAAATAATTCTCGGAAATCTTCAGCAGTGAATTGATTCATGGTGATAACAGTTCTAAAAATAATGAGAATTTGTTCGGGTTGTGTAGTTAAAATTCGATTTTAATTTATATTTTCTTCTATTTTAATCAAATACATATTAAAATTTATTAGAAACAATTTTATATGTGACTGGATTTATTTACGATATGCTGTAGTTGATTTAATAAATTTATTAAGATTTTCGATAGTAGAATCTTTAAATTTTAATAAGTCAAAAAATACTCCTCTTCTATTTTGTGAATATGATTCTCCAGCATTTTTAATAATATGAAATATTTGTATTTTTTCATATTCTTCTAATTTTTTGATATTAAGTGCTAAATTTTTACGTATATCAAAATCAATTTTTTCCTTATTTATTTTTTCTTCATCGGTAGTTTTTATATTTTGATTTTCATTTATTTTTTTAAAAACCGTTGCTATTTCTGATTTTGCTTCTAATTTAGGACTATAGTTATTTTTTGTCTTATTAGAGGTAAATAAATTTTTGAAAATATCAGTAACTTCAGTTGTATTTTGTTTTGTAGTCATATTTCAATTTATATATTTTATAATTAGGTTAAATACTTAATTTGGTTTATAAAATTGAATTAAGTATTTAAAAATAATACATATTAGAAAATTAATAAAATGGATAATCAACAAGAAAATAGTGTTAATAATGAAAAGCGTAAAGTAGGTATTGTAAAATGGTTCAGTAATAAATTAGGATATGGTTTTATTACATATAAAGATGAAACTAATGTATCACATGATGTATTTGTACATCATACTTCAATTAAACCTCGAAGAACTTCTTATAGAACTTTAACTATGGGCGAGTATGTCGAGTTTTCTTTGGCTGAATTAAAAAATAACAATCAAAAACAGGCTATCAATATTACAGGACCAGAAAATGGACCTTTATTATCTGATAGTGTAAATGAATTTAGAACAAATTATAGAAACAACAAAATTCCATATAATAACAATCACTATAATCAACGTCCAAATTATAATACTCCAATTGAACCAAAAGAAGAAGAATCTGTACGAAATATTGAAGTTTCAGTTATTGAAGATGAAAAAGAAACAAAATCAGGTTTTGTTCCAATTAAAAAATCATCCATTATTGCTGGTAATAGTATTGCTGGATGGAGTCATGTTGTTCGTAAAGCAAGACAACAAGAAACTAAGAAAAATATTAAGAAGAATTAGAGTTCATATGCTGCAAAATGGCATAATCCATTAGGGTCATGTCCTCCAACACCATCTGCTTTACCACCATTCATAAGTTTTTCATTTTTGTAAACCCAGGTATCAACTTTAAGTGCTCTAAATTCTTTATTTGCGGTACTTTCATATTGGTCTGCGATTCTGTTATGTTTTTGATCTGGATCAGCATTAATAAGGGTAATGTTATCATTTTCTTCATCAGCGGTTTTTTGATCATATTCATCAACTCTTAATTCTCTTTCGATTTCTTCGCCAAAATGTAAGTAACCTGGTTCAGATTCATATTTATCATAATCAAGTTTCATAGTTTCTTGGCCGTCATCATCGACTTCATTTTCTGGTTTAATAGAATTAACCAGTCTACTAGTTTTAGATTTTTTAATAAAATCAAGTAAATCTTCTCTTAATTCATCATCTTTAATTTGTTCTTCAGGTTTAATTTCTTTTTTTTCTGGAATAACTTCTTTAATTTCGGCGTCTCTTGCTTCTTTGATATCTTGAATAGTAACTTTTTTAGTTTTTTTGATAATTGGTCTTTCTTCTTCTACATCGTCTTCATAAGTAGTGCCATTTTTAAGTGCATCATTTTCTTTTTTAAGTTCTTCCATTTTTTGTAAAATAACATGGAGGATTGCTGTAGCAACTAAAAATAAAATTACAACTTTGATGTTCATAATCTTTATATATTATTATAGAGATAATATTTACTAAAATAATTGTTAAATATTAAATTTATATAAATAATATTAAAATTGATAATTATGTAAGATATCAATAAATAATTCATAATTTATATATATAGTGAAACAAAATGGGAATCGAGACATTTTTCTCTGCAATAAGACATAATAAATACTTTGGCAAATGTGTTTCTGAACGTAGAAAGAACATACATAAAGGAAAAGCAATTACAGGTTTATTTTTAGATTTTAATGCTATAATTCATACAATTAGTTTTTTATTAATTGAAGATTTAAATAAAGAGTATTTAGAAATATTACAAAAAACAACAAGACCTAATTTCGATAAAATCAAAAAAAATATTTTGATTAATCGACTTTCTAAATTTACAAATAATTCTGATTCCAATGATATGTTATCAGAATTAATAATTTATGTTGTAGGTGATTCTATAAATAGGTTATTAAAAGATACATTCATTAGTGATAAAATCATTAAAATGATCTATATATCAATTGATGGAACTCCATCTAAAGGAAAATTAATAGAACAAATTTCAAGAAGTTATTCTAGTTCTTTTGTCCATAGTATGAATCAATTGATTCTTCAAAAGTATAAATATGAAATGAATGTGATGTATAAAGATTATAATCCATATCTTTTTCAGAAAACTAAATTTCAATGGACAAAATATCATATTCAACCAGGAACAAGATTTTTAGGTAAATTGAGTCATCTTTTACGAGATGAAACATTTCTTAAAAGAGTAGTTCTTAAAGATTTAGATAGTAGTCTTTATACAAAAGTTAAATTAAGCGATTTTCGAGAAGTTGGTGAAGGTGAAATAAAATTACTAAACTATATTAAACATTGTATTTCGCATCAAATTTTAGACAAAGATGATATTATATCTATTTATAGTCCTGATGCTGACCTTATTTTATTATCGTCGTTAATACCTCTAGATTATATCGAGAATATTATACTTTTTAGACATACTGATTTTAAAAAGAAATTTGACTACTGGGCTGTAAATATTAAAAAATTCAAATCCTTATTATTCAATAAATTACAAAATATGACAGATAATCCAATAGAAATGAATCTTATAAATTTACAAAGATATATTGACGATATTGTTTTTGTATTTAGTATATTTGGTGATGATTTTGTACCAAGAATACCATCTTATCATACATCAATGCATTTTGAGCATATTCTAAATTGTTATGTCCATATTTTACAAGATAATAAATATCTTGTTGATACAAAAAATTTAATTGTTAATACAGATATGTTTAAAGAATTAATAAGATATTTAACTATTTATGAAAATAATGCTATGGTTGAAACAAATTTAAATAATACATTTGAGAATTTTAGAAAATGGGATAAAAGAGGATTACATGATAATTTAGGTAAATATGATGAATATTGGATGGTTATCCTAAATAAATCGATTGTTTGTTATAATTTGATAAAAAATATTTTTCAAAGAAGGAATACAGATGAAAAAAAGGTAAATGAACAATTGAAAATTTTAGAGAATTCTCATTATAAATATATTAATATTTTATACAAAGAGTTAATTTTTCAAAGACCAAATAGAAAGTTAATTAATAATGAAAATAAAGATATAAATATTAATGATGATATTAGTGAAGATAAATCAGATTTATCTAATAGTATTAAATTTTTTAAGTGGTATTTTATCTGGTATAATCAAATGCCTAGATTAAGAACTCTAACATTAAAAAATAATAATATGCTGGAATCAGAAACTGATAATACTAATGTAACTGCTAAATATGAAATGGTTCAAAAATCTTTTATTAAGATGAAAGATAGTTCATATTTTAATTGGACTAAAAGACTTAAAAAAGTAGAAAATATTACTGATAAATTAGGTTTTATTGATGGTCTTAAGTGTGTTTCAAAATATGATTTACCATATTATTATTTTTCTTCAGAACTTCATTTTGGAAAAGAATTTGAAAGAAGTAAAAGAATTTATTATAAATACAAACTTGGTGTCAATAATATGTATCAATTGGATCAATCTATAGAAAAGTATCTAAAAGGTCTAATGTGGGTATTCTATTCATATAATAGTGTTAATAATCCATTAATGAATTTTTGGACTTACAACAATCATAATGGTCCATTAATTCAAGATATTAAGAAATATATAGATCAAAATAATGATTATAACTTAAATTCGTTTAAAGAAGAATATGATTCAAATAGTGCTAAATTATCAAAAAACTTTTTCACTCCATTTCATAAAATTTTATATACGACTCCTTATGAAGGTATCATCCAAGTATTACCAGAATATCAAGAAATTTTAGAATCTATTTACGATAGAACAAATTTAGAAGAAATCCTTAAAAGACTAGGATTAGATAGAAATGTAATTAATAAATCTTTAACAATTTTTAATAGATATAATTATCCAAATATGAAATATGAGGCACAAAAAGTATTCTATCATGAATACAATAATAGTGTTAATTGTTCTGAAGCAATGTATATCAGTAAATGTAGATTTAATATTCTAAAAAGATTTCATATGATTAGTAATTTTGATACTGATTTTATTTTTGTAATAAACGAAATCAATAAAAAGTTAAAATTTAAGGATATTTCATTAAATAATTCAGAAATTCCGTATTTTTATTAAAATATGAGTTTTACCCTTAATATTATAAGGAAATTTTAAAATTAACGTTCCAGTCCCGATAATTATATCTACTCTTGTTCTATAAAATCAAAATCATCAATAAATTGTTGTTCACTATTATTAGTAACAATTAATTCTTGGAAAAGAGAAACTACTTTTATAATCGGCATACAGTGATTTAAACGAGTAGCAACAACTTTAGTTAAAATTCTATCATCTTCTTTTAATTTAATATTTTTTTGTTTATTATTTAGTAAAATAATAATTAATAATGGTCCTCGTTTTGCTATGATATCAGAATTTGATACTTGAAAAATAGTGCATTCAATTATATCATCAATTTTAGGATTAGAGACAAGTGCTAAATATTTAATTTGAAATACAAGATCACTTGAAAAATCACTTTCATACATAATACCTTGAGAGATATTATTTATTTTTAAAATTTGATAAATATAACCGAATTTATTACATTTTTTTTCACATTTTTTCAAAATATTCATAATATAATTTTTATAATCAGTAAAATGACACGATGGAACTCTAACTGTTTCTTCTAACTCTTGTTCTTTATATATATTATACATATTACTACTTTTCATTATAATATTATCTATAGAAACATATATATAAATTCAATTTTATTGTTATATAAATTTATCAGGCAACCTGATATGTCGAAGGCTATAAATTTTCATTGAATTTGTTTAATATGATCTTATGAATTTTACTAATACATTTTTTCCTTTCATCTGAATACCATCTTATTAAGTTATTAGTTAAATCTGCATAAGAAAACCAACCAATAGCAGATACTTCACCCAATTGGGCTGGATTTTCTGGATTAATTTTTAATTCATCATCTGAAGTACAAAGAGCTAAATAATAAACAGTTCTATATGAAATATTATTAGTTCCAATATGTTCTTCTATAAATGGAGTTACCATATTAAATAATTCATAATCATCAGAGATTAAATTTGCTTCTTCTTGAAATTCTCGTTGAGCACAATCTAAATCATTCTCATAACAATTTCTTCGTCCTTTTGGAAAAGTCCATTCTGGTTCTATATATTTAGATTGTGTAATCTTCATTAATGATTCAACAGAAATGTGTATCGAATTTATTGATACACCCATTCTTAAATCTAAGAATCTTTTCTTGGAACGATTAAATTCCATTTTATTCATTTTTTTGAATCTATTATTGATCCATAATTTATTCCATAATTCATCGAAATTACATTCTAGTATATCTTTACGTTCTGAAACTGTCATTCGGGAAAATAAAGTTTTGAGAAACTTAATATCTGTATATTTATATTTACCTCTGACAAATTCAACATAACTAAGTGTATTTCTTCTTCTTATGGCTAAATATTTTATATTATGTGGTTCTAAACGTTGATTTTTTGCTAATGGATATGGCGTAATTTTAAAACAGATAATTCCGTAACTAGTAATTGGATATTTACATTCTCTAAAATAATGTCCAAACTTTCCACAATTATTACAATATTTTTTAGATTTTTTATAAGTTGTTTTATTTTTATCGTTAGTTATCGGTGTATCGGTATGATTATTCGCAACTTCACGAGTGGTATCGGTTTCATCAAGTATCATATCCACATCATTTATATTGCTTTCAGGATTTTGTTTCATATGTGTGTTAGTTACTTTATTATATTATTAAAATCTTAAACATTTTTGCTAAAATAAAAATTATATGAATCATATAAAATATCAATGAATATGATTTTTTATATGTATCCTTTGATTATAATTATATATTTTCAGTCCCTAATAAAATTAAAAATATAAAATATTATTAATATTTAATTTTTTTTCATAATATTAAAATTTTGTTTCCCAAAACTAGGATACATTTGATACATAAAAACATTATTGATAAAAGAAATATTTTTTTCCGATAAACTTAATAATTTATGTTTATTATAACGAGAAGCATAATCATTATAAAAACTTTCAAAAGTATTATCTTTTTTAATTGAAAATAAATTATTATGTCTAAATATAATATCTAAACTTTGCTCGAAAATTATTGGTTCATTAATAGTATTTTTCCATCCCCAAATAGATTGTTTAATACCAATCATTTTAGGTTTCTTTTTCCAATAATCAGCATAAGTTTCTTCTGTGCCATTTACTGTACTTCTTGTTTTCTTAACATTAATACCATAAAATGGCTTATTCATATTATCTCTTTGAATATACCAACCATTTTCAACTTGTGATACAATTCGTTCTCCAACTAAATAAGAACCAATAAAAATACCTTTTTTAGGATTTAATAATCCAGTAACATTAGACATAAATACTTCAAATCTCTTTTTATCAGCAACCATTTTTCCTTTTTTAAATGTAGCAAATAGATAATGAATAACAAACATAATACTAATAGTATCAAATCCACCAAAACTTTTATTCATTTTAAAAAAATGTTTCAGTTTATCTGATTCATATTCATTATATCCAGCATCTCCAGAAACTAAATCTTTTGTTCCATCAGCCCATACTGGGGTAATTTTTATATTAGTTCCTTTATATTCACCTTCATAAAATAATTCGTTTTCAGATAATCTAAAACCATTTCCTTCAATTCGATCAATTAATCCATTAAAACCTTCTGAATATTGTCTTCCATAAATTTCACGGCCTGAAGGATCAAAACAAAGAATATCCGTATAACCTGCTTCTAACCATTTATTTAAATCACCTCCTCTTCCACATCCAATATCCATAAGATATTTTCTCTTTCTACGGATTTTATTAGATGCTTCAGTGAAAAGACTTCTTTTTACATGATTTTGAAATATTCTCCAATTCATACGCTTTTCATTAGAACCTTTTCCTGTAATAGCATCATATTGAAGACCAACTGGATCAATATCTTTTTCATTAACTAATTCGGAATATATTGATGGCTCATAAATTAAATCACTTATCTCGTCAATTGTAATATTTTCAGCAATTGCTTGTAAAGCACTTTCAATAGTTCTACGAGCATTAGGTCTATCTTTATCAGGTCTACGTTTAAGAAATTCCCATTCACCTGCTTCAATATTAAATTCATATTCACAAATATCTTCCATATTTCTAACATTTCGTGTTTTACCTCTCATACCAAGTAATCCTTTATGATTAAGTAATCCCATCTCAATATATCGTGGATTATTAATCTTAACCCAACTTTTATATAATGGTTCACCATGATGTCTGCGCCACATATTGTTTGAATTGCTTTTTTTACTTTTCCATCCATGAGCATGAAATTCAGTAAAATTGTAACGATTTACATAAATAGTTCTAACATCAATTGAAATTTTATCTTTCCACTTTAAAGTAGGAAGACTACTCTCATATGTAGCATTAATAGGAGTCAAAATTAAACCATCTAAATGATATTCAAATAAATCTTTACGATTTTCCCAAATTTTTTTCGCTTCTTTAAAAATATTCTTAAAATAAAACTTTTTCATTCTTATCTTAAAGATTTTTAATTTAGGTAAAGAACCAATAATTTTTTTACCATATGCTAATCGTTTCTGTAAATTTTCACCACGAATATCTTTATCATTATAATAAATTGCATCAAAACATAAAAATGTTTCAATTCCTGTTTTAACTAATTCTGAAGGTAAAAATTCACCATCAATAACACAATTTTTGTATTTTAATTTAGAATCCTCATATACCAATTTAGTTTCATATGTTTTTGGATTCATAAGATATACTTTTCCATCATCATCAATATGAATAAAATTTCTAACACCATCTGCTTTATCAGTAACAGAATATTCAGCATTAGTTAAATAAGCTAATTTTTCTCTTTCTAATGTTACAACTTGATTAGAAATATTACCTCTAATTTCATCATAAATTGTCAGTTCCTCACTATCAGTATTATTGATTGTTGTTTTAATACTAGTAACTAATTCGGAAATTTCAGCAACTGCTTCTTTAAGAACTACATCGTTTTCACCAGCATCATATTCTATTTCCATTTCACATACCATAGTTGTTTCGTTAGTTTCTTTATTTACTGTGACTACTATTGTAGCATCATTACGCCAAAATTTTCCTTCTTTCCAAGAACAACGAAATTTAATACGTTCCAAATGGATGTTCTTAATCTGTCTAGCAAATTCAGTCATTAAATTACCTTTTCCATTAGTATATCTATCAAGTAATGATTTCAATTTATGATTCTTTTCAATAGCATAAGTTAAACGTAAATTATTAGAAACATCATTCACCACTTTTTTATCTTTAGATAGCCAAGTAGTTTTTTTAGTTTTAGAACGAATTTCCTCTGCTATCTTTAATAGTGAATTAGAATTTAAGTTTTTCAACTTATTAAATATATTATCTTCTAAAGTTTTACGAATAGTATTACTATCATAAATTGTTCTTTTATTAATTTTATTACTATTTCTATCTTTTAAACCTTCAAATGGAGCAAATATTTCATCAGTAATAAAACTGTAAGATTTCTCACTAGAGGAATCTTTTATAAGATTTGTTAATACGCTTTTTGAAAATTCAGGATGAAAACGGTTATTAACAAAAGTACCAAAACGAACTTCTAATTCTTGTTCTTCATCATTTTCTATATCTCCTGAAATAATATCACTTAAATAACTTTCTAAAGTATCGATAAAATTCATAATCTTATATATATATAAATTAATTATATATAAAAAAAATCAATTTTATATTATTTTAAATTTTCATAATTTCGAATATTAATTCTTTTTTTGTCTTATTTTTTAATCCTTTTCCTGAACCTACTTTTGGTTTTTGTATATCAATATTATTTTTCTCAGCAATACTTTGAAGTTCTTTTAATTTCATTTTAGTTAATTTAGTTTTATTATATTTGATTACTATTTCTTTTTCATCAATAGCAACTTTTGTTACTTTAATTAAATTATCCGATTTCTTTTCATTACTTTCTTTATTCTTATCAATTTTGTTTTGTTCTAATACAAAATGAGAATTAACTGATTTCTTAGAAATTTTTTTAGGAATAACATTAGTATTATTAATGTAATTCATAAATTCTTTACGAATTTTATATTCCAATAATTTATAAATAAAACTTGCCGATGATGTAAATACAGTTTCTTTATTGGTCATAATTAAATATTGATATTGATTATCTTTATATTTTTCAAATATTATAGTAGGATAATAGATTGAAAACTGATCTCTAGGAGAATTAAAGATAATATCCTTTTCTTTTGGAAGAATTATACAAATATTCATGTTAAAATAATCACATAGATAACGGATAAAAAGTTTGTCATCTTCTTTTTCCATATTTTTATTATAATTTTCAAAAAAAGTGCGAATCTTTTTTCTAGTAAAACCAGAACGATTACGACAATCATATTTTTTATATAAATTTTGTGTATCAAAATCTGTTAATAATTTTTTACGTAAAATTTTTTTAACATCAACTGAATTATTCATATCTTTATCACCACAACAAACTATGAAAGCATCAAAAAATGTCATTGGTTTACTTTTAATAAACTCTTTTCCAAAAATATTTTTAAATACATTCATAGTATAGACATATTTATCGTGGGGTATTTGAAAGTTTGGTGCTTGTATTTGTTTTTTACGAAATATATTTCGAGATTTCAAAAAATTTTCTTTAACAAAATCTTCATCTGTAAAATACAATACAGAAAAAAGACTTTCATAATATTCTTTATTTTTTGAATAACTATTTCTTAAAGACGAAATAAGATCATTTAATTTAATTCTAGACATTATATTATTAATTAGTAAATAAAGTTTATTCTTAATTAATATATGTATCTTCATTTTTATATTCTTATTTATTACATTATCTATATTTAATCATATAATCTTCTAATCCAAATATTATTGTTTGTTTTATCTTTTTCAAAAAGTTTAAAGATAAGATAAATAATATTTGCGTAATCTAATTTCTTTAAAGCAGGAGAAGTTTTGCTTCTATTATTCTTAATAGATCTTTCATCAAACCATGCTTCTAAAGTTGAATATCTTTGAATATCTTCTGCAAAAATGATTGCTCTTTTATTTTTAGTTGCCTTCATCATCTTAATAATTTCTTTAACACTGAATTTATTCTTAAAAATATAATCTTTAAACATACATTGGAAATTTGAAACACTAAATGATGTAGCCAATTGACCTATACTACTTCTTTTACCTGTTTTACATATCATAACTTTTTCTCTTAACCATAAATGGAATCCTTTTTCACCCCATAAATTATCTAATGGCATTTTTGATAAACTAGTAACATCTAAAATTAAACCAATTAATGGAGCATTTTTATTTGCTTCTTTCTCATCATTTAATGAAATATCTCTTTCTTTTATTAATTCATTCGCATTTAAAATCTTTTTACCATGTTTAGAAAGTATTGGAATTATATTTGATCTATTTCCTTTCTTTTTAGATTTGATAATTTCATCATATTTGTTACGAAGATTAGGACTAATACTATTAAATGCCATTGGAATAGAAGATAAATTTTCAAATTCTGTTTTTTCATACATAGGAGAACGTTCAAAATCAGAACGCAATATTTTTTTAGAACTAGTTTTCATAAAATCTTGATCTTCAAATGGTTGAAATATAAATAAACCACCATTTGTTGTTTCTCTTCCAAATATATATCCATAAATACGATTTCTACCAATTTTTTTTTGAATAACATGTGGAAATGTTCTAAGATCACTATAATATTTAGGTATTAATCGATATAATGCTGAACGAATAATAAAATTATTTTTTTCAAAATAAATAGGATCATCTAATATAGGATTTTCTAAGATTTGTTTAAATGTAATAGTATAAGTAGTTCTCTCTATTTCAAAACTTTTTTTAATTACATTGATAACAAATACAATATATGGTTCATAAAAGAATTCATCAAAAGTACTATAATCTAATTCTTCTTCATGTATATTATAATCTTTTTTCTCGAAATATTCAATCATATTATCGCCATTTTTTAAATGTTTTAATGATTTAAAACAATCATATTGATCTTCTTCTTTTAAAGTATTAACATTAATTTCCCTATTAAAAATACAATCAATTGCTGTTTCTTGTAAAACGTGTTTTACATCTAAAACTAAATTATGTAAAATTTGAGATCTCATATACATAATAATATCATAACTAAAAATACCAGTTTTGGCAAACTCACCAGTAATTACTTTAGGATTTTTAATTATTGGTTCTGTAAAATATTTTAAGGTCTGTCTCAAAAAACTTTTAGTACCAGAAGCAATATCATCCATATTTTTATAAGTTATCGCATATTGATAAATATCAACTTGTCTATCTTTAGGTGGTAATTTTTGATGAGAACAATGTCTTAATGCTCTACCAATAACTTGTTCAATACGAGAACGATTATGCCATGGTTCAAGTAAATGGACTTGGCGAACATTTTTTAAACTAATACCTTCTTTGAAAACACCAGAACCAACCATAATTTTAATAATAGAACCATCTTTATTAGCATCTAAATTAAAAGAATTAATTAAGTTATCTCTTTCATCTTCTTCAATTTTACCAATAATATAAGCAAATTTCATTGGTTTAAAATTTAAAATTCTATCTTCTTTTTTCCATTGCTCTCTAGTTTTACCATCATATCCTAAAAGTTTGGATTGTTCTGGTTGTTTATAAATTTTTTTACCCCCAAGAATATGTTTAATATATTTTGGATCAGCAGCACTAATTTTTCTTTCACTTCTACTGTACATAGCCATTTGAACTCCATTTTCTAAAAGGGCTCTGGCTAAAATTGATGTTCCACTACTAACATACCAACTATAAGCAAAATTTGTACCATTACTGATATTATTTAATAAATTTCTAACTAATGCTCCTAATTTTGAGGATATACTATTTTCTGGATCTAATAAATTATTAAGATTAAGTTGATTCTCACTAATAGCATCAGGATTGTCTTTGGCAATATTTCCATATTCAATAATTTTACTTAATGATATTTGGGCTTTTAAACTAGTAGTATAAAATTGTTGATGTAAAGTACTCATTGGACAAGGAACAATTTTGAATGGATTAAGATAATCATCATTCATAATATCTTCATTTATATCATACTTTTTATTTAAAATGTTTAATTTTTTATTAACAAATTCATGAATTGCAACTGAATTTTTATAATTTCTTTTAGCAAATGTATGTGGAGTTTCTGTTCTTAAATATGATACATAACCTTGTGATGTTACTCTTAAAATATCTTCACCCTTTTCAGTAAGTTCTAAACCATTAAATATATTTTTTGGATCAATTCTAGCATATTTATCATTAACTAGTAATAAATTCAAAATAGAAACAATTTCAGTTGGTGTATGGTACATTGGAGTAGCACTTAATAAAATTAATTTAACATTTTGTGCGTATTTTAAAATTAATTCTAAAGCATGATATGGTTTAAAATAAGATGTATCTAAATCTTCATTATAATCATCATCTTTAAGAATATCCAAATCATCACTAACACTATCGATTTCTGTATTATTATTATCTGATTCTGGTATATCTAATAATTCTTTTTCAAGATCTTGCCCGTGATCATCTATATATTTCTTTAAATTATGGACTTCATCAACAATTATAACTTTATCTGAAAACATTAAATCAATCCAATTAACAAGTTCAGTTGGTAAAGGTATATTAATATCATATTTGATCTTATGTTTTGTTAATTTTTTATTAATAGTATTTCTAAATGTACCAAAAGTAACTAAATCATAAAATTTATCAATTAAAGATAATACATTTTTTTTCTTTTTATCAGTATTTGTAAAGTAATCATAATTTAAATATTCTGAACTTGTACATTGATTATATCCTCTTGAAATATCGTGAATTTCTTTAATAAAATTACTTTTAACTGATTTTGCTAAAATTACTAAAATTTTTTTACTACTCAAAGCAATTAAATTTTTATAAGATTCCGCAATAGTAATTGAAGAACACGTTTTACCAGAACCTGTTCCATGAAAAATTAATAAACCATTAAATGGTGTATTAACTGATAAATAACTTTTCATAAATTTTTGATGGGTTTGTAATTTAAAATTAGTATTCTCACCAGGACATAATTTTTTTTGAATATCTTCTTCCTTATCAATTTTAATTGAAACTTGACGATTCATATAAAATTCTTTCTTTTTGTATAATTTTTCATAAAAATCTTTTTGAATTATATCCGGATAAAATTGATAAACATTTGCTTTATAATTAAAATGTTCTTCTAATCTTTCCCAACTATTTTTTATATGAGTTACATCAGTTTTTTGTAATCCATATCTTAGAGGTTCTATTACTATATTTCTTATATCATCTTTAATATCTTTCATTAAAACTGTTGCTTTTTTTTCTTGTCCATCATCTATAAACTCAGTAATTGAATATTTTGATTTAGTTATCCAATATGACATTTCGGTCAAGAAATAAAATTCAGTGGCTTCCATCTTGTGAAGGTTTACATCATCTTGATTGTAGAGTTGTTTTTTATATTCTGATTCAAAATGCTGGTATAGAGTCCTTAACCAATTTCGATTTTTTTTTTCATTCCAACTACCCAAAAAAAGGTTTTCGATAGGTATCTGTTTATGTTCACTTTCTTCTGGTGTTAATTTAACTATCTTGTTTTCAAAATTTTTCCGTTCAAGTTCAATCTTTTTAACCTCTTCTTTGGATAAAATTTTTTCAAAAATAGAATCAAGTTTTACTCTATTAGTTCCCTCTGTTTTTTTCAGTAACTCTTCATATGTTAGCATTATATAATAACTATAATATATAGTTATAATATAAAATTTTATATATAATTTATCAATAAATTTAAGCAATATCAAGAGTTGATATAAAATTAATTACATCATTTAATATTGGAGTCTCTAATTTTGCTATCCAGTTAGCATGAACCCAAATAATACAGTTTTTAATAACTTCATACTCAGATGTAATTATTTGTGCTAGATTTTTAGTAACAATATTATCACTTGTTTCAAATAACATTTTACAATCATTAAAACGTTCAACTGAATATTCATTTGCTCTTAATCCATTGATTAATTTTAATAGATTTTTATAAACAATTATCTCATTACTTGGAGAAATTGGTTGAACTCCAAATTTATTGTTATTTTTTAATATAACAACTTTATGGACATCGTAATCTGCTAAACTAGTTATTCTCAAATATTTAATTAATAGACCTGATGGACCACGAGATGTTAATAAAACTTTATCTGGTGATATCTTTTCATTTTTGACTAATTCAGCAATATAATGAGATAATGGTGTAGTTGGATTAAAATTAATTGTAAATTTCATAAATTTAACTGGTTCATTTGCCCAAAATCCATAATTTATATATAATGCCTTATTATCCCAATGGCCATAATGATTAAAAACTTCATCACCTGTTTCATAAGTTGTTTTAATTTCCATAACAGATTCTCCTTCTCTTACTTTTTCTGGATAATGGTTAAAAATAGTTGGACAAGAAGATTTATGATTAAAAAAATCAGCAAATGGAATACAACCATGTCCAGTCCATGCTCTTGTTAAGAAGATAATAAATCCCCATTTAACTAATGAATCTAAAATACCTGGATTAGTTCCAAATTTAGATAAATCAATAATAGGAAATTGTTCCATACACATAGTAATAAAGTCATTTAACTTTTTAAATTTTTGCATTAATATTTGTAATTCAAGAGAAAATGAAGGAGAACATTTAGTCCATTCCTCAATCATATCTTCAGAATAATTATAAATTGGATGTTCTATGAAATCAGTACTTTTTGGTAAATGTTTAATATATGGATAATAAAAGGAATTTTTACCTAAACTTTTTTGATATATTAAAGCAATAACTATCTTGAAATGAAAATTGTTTTTAATTAAATCGTCCTTGTCTATATTAATCCATTGTTCAATATTTGGAATTTGATAAACAAGTTCACCACCTAATTTACAAATTTTTGGAATTCTTAATATTTCTGTATTAGATGGAATTATATCAGTAGCATATACACTATTTTGAATTCTATCATCTATTTTTGATCTAACTACTTTAATGTTTGGACATACATAACCGTTATGTGATTCTATCCATTTTCTTAATTTTTCGAAGTTGCCGGAACTCATTTGTATAATTATATATATTGTATAATATTTAATTTTTAATAATTTATACTTACTTTCTATATATAATATATATTAATGGCTATTAATTGTTTAGTTAAATCAAGACGTTATAATAAAAATGGAACTTACAAATATCAATATTATATTTTAACACAAATATATGTAGATGATAGTGATTTTGGAACTCATAAAAAAAAAATATCAAAGAAATTATATTTAGAACTTCAAAAAGATTTTAAAAATTCCGATATTTTTGAAAATGAAGAAGATTTTATTATAGTAGGCAATAAAATATGTAAATGGTGTACAAAAGCAACCGAATTATTAAAAAATAAAAAATTATCATTTGCTTATGAGCAAAAAAAAGAAATAGAACTTTTAAATAAAGTTACAAACTCCTATAAACAAATTCCTCTTATTTTTTATAAAAATGTATTTATAGGAGGATATTCTGATTTAATAATTTTTTTAGATAATTATAAAAATAAAAATCTAACATATCTTTATCATAAAGATAAATATTTATTAGATAAAATATTAAAAAAAAAATGAAACCTCTTTAAGGGTTTTAAAACTAATATAATGAATATAGAGTTTATGAGTTATAAGCTTAGTCCTGAAGTGGAATTTGGCAATATCGAATATAAAAAAGAATTACTAATCAACACCGATCATAAAATTAATAAACTTGGAACTCAAATGTTATATCGTTTATATCAGGGTTTTGGTTATGTTATTTATTATTTAGGTGTAACTGATGATGGTGAGATAGTAGGCTTATTTGAAAAAGATTTAAGCAAATCATTTGAACTTTTACAAAAAGTATCTAAAAAAATAGATGCTGAATTAATTCATTTTAATAAAATGGAAGCAAAGGACGCCGATAAATTTTATATGAAGATAGTTTTTAAAAAAACTCTAAATAACCTATTTGATTTTTAATACAATTTAAGTAATGGAATATATATGAATATATATTTGTTCATATATATTTGATTATGGAAAAAACTAAATCTATTCCATGGGTAGTAAAATATAAACCAGTCAAGTTTGATGATATGGTTTTTCATACAACAATTATTAATATTATAAAAAACAGTTTAGATAATTTACCACATTTGATTTTTTATGGTCAAAATGGTGTTGGGAAAACAACTTTGATTAAAATAATTATTAATACAATTTTTAGTCATGAGACACTAAAACAAAATGTATTATTATTATCAGCATCAGAACAAAGGGGTATTGGTGTTGTTAGACGGGAAATTAAGAATTTTGCTAAACAAAGTGTTTATTTAAATGAAGGTTGTTTTAAAATAGTAATTTTAGATGAAGTTGATTCAATGAGTTTTGAAGCACAATCTGCTTTAAGAAGAATAATGGAAACATATTCCAAAACGACTCGTTTTTGTTTTATTTGTAATTCAATTAATAAAATTTCAAATCCAATTGTATCTAGATGTGTTAAATTATTATTTAAACCAATTCCTGTCAATGAAATTTATAATCATCTTAATTATATTGCTATAAAAGAAAATATAAGTGAAAATAAAAAAACTTTTATATCTCAAATTAGTAATATTTCAAATGGTGATTTAAGAAAGGCTATTAATTTGTTTGAAATTTTATCATTGAATAATAATGATAATAAACAAAATTTATCATTCGATTTAGACTATTTAACTGGAAAAATTAATCCAGAATTAATTACAAATTTAATTAAAACAATTGAAAATATAGATTTTGAAGATATGAGAGAAAAAATTTCAGATATATTTTATGAGGGTCATTCTTCTAAACAAATATTAGAAGAATTATATAAATTTATTTTAAATAATCATACCCTAAACGAAAAAATTAAAAAACAATTAGTTAAAAATATAGCAAATATAGATTATATAACGACTATTGGTGGAGATCAAAATTTAAATATCATCAAATTTTGTAGTAATTATATGAAATTAATCAAATAAAATTAAAATCGTTTTTAATAAACTATAATTAATAATATAGTCGTGAATATAATAAAAACTGAATGATTAATTCAATAACTATGTGGATTCACCACATTATACTAATTGGTTTATTTATGTTTCTATGGCATGCATTTATCATGGTTACAATTCATAACAAATTAGCAGAGGAATTTTCAGATAGTGCTCCACATCTATGTAATTGTGGATTAGATGTATATAAAAATATTTATTATATTTGTTCTAATAACCATCTTATAAATTTTGTTAATCAAATATTTTTAGGTGAAATGATTGCTCATGGAACAATTCCAACAGATTATGATCCATATAGTCTTATTTTTCCTCCAACTTTAAAATGGGGAAAATATCAATGTATAGAACATCAAATTTAAGTAAAATAAATTAGGGACTTATTTTTTTTATTTATAGATAAGTGCGTTTTTTCATATTTTTATCTTATATTAATTATAAAATGTTCGAGATAATTGAAGACAACAAACACATTATTTTATTAATAATTGTAGCAATTTTATTACTTTCTACAATTTTTGCTGGAAAAAGTAAATCGAATGAAGATAAATTACAAGTTTTAAATAATTCTATTAAAATTTTACAAAAAGCTAAGAAACAAGTTAATAACTATCAACAACAATATATTCCTTCTGAAGATAATTATGAAAAGGCTGATTTTAAGCAATATTATAGCCAACCTGAATCAAATTATTATGAAAATAATATAGAATCAGCAGAAATCGTAGAACCAGAAATGTATGAAGAAACACCAAAACAAAAAGCACCAAAAACTGAAATTTCTAGAGCAAGTATTGAAAATCTGATTAAAGATATAAGACCAAAAAAGAAACAAGTTCAATCTGAATTTCAACAACCAAATTCTAATAATATACTCGAATCTTTTCAACAACCAAATCAAATACTTGAATCTGATCGTAATTTTAATCGAATTATGGAATTAGTTCAATTCAAAATGAATCCAACCACAAATATGAGACCAAATTTAAATGATCAAATTAGTACAATTGGAACTGGTTGTAATAAAGATATTCAATTTGAGTTAGAAGGTTTTGATAATAAAATTCTTCCTCAAAGTATCTAAATAATAAGTGAAATAATATTGAAACTAATAATATCTAAATTATATGTATATAATTTAGATGGTATTACAAGAACGATTATTTAAATTAAGAGTAAATTTAATAGGTATAGTTGGAAATACTGAAATTATAAATGATACAACAAACCATTCTATAAAAGCAAAAAAAGTAAATTCATTTATAATAGATGTTTATCAAAGTGATACATTAGAAATTATCAAACAAAAAATATGTTTTACTTTATTAAAAAATATAGAATATGAAAGTGATGAAAAAAATACCGAACAGATGAAAAAAACTTGTATTTATTGTTTTAATCATAAAGGAAATAAAATTATAAAACAAAGTAATATTGATAATGATTTTGATTTTGAACCTGAAGATGATTTATTTGAAGATGAAGATGATTTTATAGAAGATTCAAATCAAACTATTATTATTGAATGCGCTACTTGTAAAAAACAATATGAATATCGTCAAGGAGTTAATTTAGCTAAATTATCAGATGATATAACATCTATCAAACAATGTCTTCCTGTTCCAGAATTTTTATATTTATGGAAAGATGATAAATTTTATGGACATTCAATCTGTGCAAAACAAGATATGGATAATCCATATAATTGTGAAAATTTAAAACAACATATTGATAATAAAGAAATAGAGTATGATTATGTTAATATTTTCAATTATTTAAACAAAACAAAGTTAAATTCTTTAGAAAAAATTTATAAAAATTTTAATTATCAAATTCAAACATTGGTTAGTCGTAGAAATAATGATCTTGGTAAATATGCTTCTAATATTTTGAGAACAATGCAAAGTAAAGAAGAAAGTAATACTACTACTTTAAGACAAATTAATAAAGCAATTCAAGATTTTGATTCTGATAAAAATGATAATATAAAAGAAAATGTTTTAAAGAAAAAAATTTTAGATTTAAAAAAGAAGAGATATGAACTTTTAGTTTCTACTTATCAAAATGAATCACTTGTTGATAAAAATAGAATTGATTTTAATACAATGTTTTTTGATTTTATTGATCAAAATACTACTGGATTAGAAATAAATATGGCATATTTTCCAGACTTTTATTTATATTATAATTATTTAACAGATAAAGATAATTTTAAACAAGTTAAGAGAAATTTAAGTATAATAAAAGAAAATGTAAGAAAAGATTTAAAAGTTTTCAGTAAAATTTATTGGCCTTTTATTAATTTTGAACATTATCAATATCATTTTAAGACAATCAAAAATACTTATTACTTATATGAAAAAATAAGTGGTTGGAGATTTAAAATTAAAAATTATAACAAAATTATTAATAAGTTTAGAGATATAGAAATTCCAACATTTTTTAAGAAAAAATTGGGATTAGAACAATATACTCATAAAATATGGTTTGAAGTTAATAAAATTCAAGATAATATTAATAAACCACCATATATTAACTTAACTAATGTTATGCATTTATTCAAACCAGATAAAACTACTCCTTATTTGGTTACTTATTTACCAAAAGAATCTAAATTACTTCAAAAAATGACTAAAACAATTCAAAAAAAGGGAATCCACAGAAAACTAAAATGGAATATTGAAATGCCTGATATAGTTCAATTTAGAGTTCGTCTTCCAAAATCTATTAGGGATGTTAATGATGAAGTTGTTATTAAAGATATTTATATGCAAGTTCAATTATATACACATAAAAGTATATGGTTTACAATCAATCTTAATAGAGATGCTAGAATTTATATTAATAAAGCACAAATGAGAGAGATAATAAAAGGTGTTAATACTTTTATTAATAAATTAAATGGTTATAATATTGGAAATTTAGGTATTTCACCAAGTGATAGAAAAATTAAAATAGCAAGTTCTGATATTGATAACTGGACAAGTGATAAAACAAATGTTGATATTCATTCCATTAACAGTTCAATTATTATCAAGAGAGTTATTAATTATGATGATATCAGAAATAAAACATTAATTCGTATGTTATATCCTTATATTGAATTAGATAACTCTACTAAAGGAAATATTATGAATTTTCGATTTTTAAGATTAGAACATCAACGTAATTACGAAGCAAAAGCAAAAAAAGATATTTTATTACATAACTTTATTTCCGAAAAGATACAAGAAATTTTGCGTGATGCGGATGATGGTGATGATAGAGAAGACTTAAAATCTTTTGAAAAAGATGATTTAATTCAAGCATTACAAAAAAAATTTCATATGACACCATCTCAAGCAGTTATTACATATAATAATTGGGAATTAACAAAAGATAAAATATATGGAAAAAAATTAAAAGGTGCTGGTATTTTATATCAATTAAGTAAATCACATTTTAAAAGATGTGATAAAAATAAATGTGAAGATTTAATTAATGAAGCATATCAATGGTGTATTATGGGTTTTAAAAGTTTCGATCAATGGGAATATTTATCTGATTTTTCTCAAAAATTAGTATATCTTATATATCATATCTTATATCGAACAGAAATTCAGAAAAGTAGTCGTAATTATAAAATTATTGTTTATTTTAGAGAAATTTATGATGAATTTTCTCGTAAATATGATGAGAATATTGAAGATGATGATAAAACTATTCATAAAATTACTGGTTATACTTATTTAAAAAGATTAAAGCAAGCTTTTGATATTACAACTAAATGTCCAAATTGTGGTGCTAAAATTAAACATACAACTACAAAATGTCAATTTTGTAATACAAAAGTTGATTTAAATAGAAATTTATATGCTAAACGTTGTGCGGTTAATAGACAACCTATAGGAACAGCACCTAAAACAAATAAACATGCTCCAAGAATTTTAAGTATTAAAGAGCATAGTACTCTTGATAAATCTTCTAATTTTCAAAAAGGTGGATTTAAAATATTAGAAGATACATATAATGAAGAACTTAATAACCTAATAAGTAAATTTCGCAAGAAAATCATAAGTTATGAAAAGAAGATTGATGATACAGGTAATGATAAATATCAGATAAAATTGGAAAAGACTACTGAAAAACTTCAAGAAGTTCGTTATATTATTGCTATAAGAGAGAGAGAATTATTTCCAAGTAGATGGATAGAAGATTATAAAGATCAAAGTGAATGGAGTGAAAAACAAGTTATTCCAATACTAATTAATTTCGGATTAAAAAGAACTTCAATTAAGAAAAATTTAGTATCTCAAAGAAATAAAAATAATAAATTTAAAGAAATTATTCTTCAAATCTTTAGTAAAACAAAATGGAATAGTCAATTAAGAAAAGAATTTATTAAATTTTATGGTATAGAAAATGGATATAAAGCTATGAAAAAGAGATTTAAACATCTCCCTAAAAATGAAATTGAGGAAAAAATAGATAATTTATTAAAATATCATGTTTGGTTATCCAATACTTTTCCAAAAACTGCTGAAAAAAGTAAAGGGAGAAATCCACCTGGTTGGCAGAAAAAAGAATGTAAATTAATTTGGTCTGTTATCAGCAATAATAAAAATACTAAAATCGCAGATAAAAAGAAATTAAAGGAAAAAATAGATAATTATTTCACTTATTACAGAGATACAACTTTAAAATATATTGATGGGGATGAAGTAGGCATTGTTAGAAATCCATTTGATCCACTTTCATATACTGATAAATTAAATAATATATTAAAACCAGTCGGCCAAACAACAAAAAAAGGAGAACCAACAGGTCATACGTTAGAATGGCAAGGAAAAATGATTAAATGTCCTAATCCTGGAAAAAAAACAAATAAATATCCTGGATTTTTGGATATTCATTTTAATAGATCAGAAAAAAGTGGTAATCAAATTGAAATTAGTGAAGATGAAATTAGACAGAATGCTTGTCATCCATGTTGTTTTACTAGTATAAATAAAAAAATTCAAAGAAACTTATTATACTGTACTGAATTAATTGATAAGAAAACCTATGATGAAATGTTATCATTAGATACAAAGATTGATAATTATATTTCTACAAATAATAACTCCAACTTAGATCTTACATTTGGTAAATTACCAACAATATTACATTTATTATTTAATCATTACACTGATTTTGATAAAAATTTTAGTGCTAATGTCCAGAAATCTTCTGGTTTTATTCTTCGAGGTAATAATAGATGTATCAAATATAAAGATATTAATTATTGTGCTGGTAAAGATTTATCTATTGAAAGAGGTATTTTTGCAGCAATATTACAATATACTGATATGACTTTTGAACAATTTATCAAATATATTAAGAATTATTTATTGGAAAATATATATATTATGACTATCTTAAATCAAGGGAAAATTTATTCTAAATTTAAAACAATCCTTGAAAAGAGAAATTTAGAAAATAATAGAGGTAATTATAGTATTAATATTTCACCAACAACTATTGTTAATGAATATATATCATTTTTAGAAGATTTTGATTATGAAAATATTGATTTTGATAAAAAATATATAATTGATTTAATTTCTAAACCAGGTATTATTCATAGAGATGGTTTAAATATTATTATTTTACAACAAACTCCTCATAAACTTCCAAATGATAATGTTAATATGGGAACTATATATATTAAATGTTTAAATGATATTTTCATTGAAGATTATTATAATGATGAAAAACAATTTATATTTTTATATGAATATGCGGATAGAACATATGAATCAATTGTATTAAAAAAACCAAGTAAAGGTCAATTAAATTTAACTCGTTTTTTTAGCCCTTTAAGCAATGATTTTAAAGAATTAATGGAAATTATGAAAGAATGGTATATTAAAAGTTGTACTCAACAATATACATCTAGAGCACTTAAGACTAAAAATTGGAATATTTTAACTGCAAAACAAACATTTAAATTCTTAAATGATGTTAGTAAGTATGATAAAAATTTTACTCCAAAATATATTGTTAATGATGAAATTTCTAGAAGATGTTTATATATTATTACCAATAATAAGTATATTATTCCAGTTAAACAATCTATTTATAATGGAAATGGAATAAAAATAGATGTTATATTAATTAAAAGTTATACTAGTTCATATAAAGATACAGTAAAATATTTAGAAAAACTTAATAAGATCATTGATTCTAAGAAAGAATTTTCTTATATTGATACTTATGATATTTCTGGTGTTAAAATTAAAAAAGATAAAGCCACATATATTGTATTATTAAATGATCGTTATATTCCAATAAAAAAACAAAAAACAACTCTTATTTCAAGCAAAGATGGAGTAGAAAAAGTTCAACTTGCGGATGGTTCTAAAGTCAAGGTATCAAATTTAATAATATATTCCAAGATAGATAAAATAGTTATTACAGGAAATGAATGGTTAAATTTTAAAGATATTGAAGAATCAGTAAGAATTCAAGAAATTTATAATAGACTAATTTTAGAATTAGCAGAATATCTCAATCTTAATATTAATAAAAAAATTAAAGCCCAAATCATTGATAATATTAAAGAAGTTCATCATAAAAAATCAAAATATGATGAATATAAATCTATTAAATCTTATAAAATTAAGAAACATTTATACAATATTATTGAAGATTTATGTGAAAACATAGTAGTTCATGAAATTTATAATAAAACTATGTTAAATACTCAAAAATTTCATATCAGAGAAAGTTGTGCTTCAAGTAATGAAGAAAAGGGAGTTTGTGCTAATACATTTTGTTCTTTTAGAAAAACTGGATGTAAATTATATATTCCGCATAATAAAATCAAACTATTTATTGGTATATTAGTAAGTGAATTAATTACTTACGGCAAAAGAGTATGGATTGATGACCAAGAAAGATTTGAAATTAAAGTTTCTGGCAGAATTTTAGATAATAGTGTAAGTCCAATTGTAGATATTGATGTTTTTGACAATTATAATAATATTGTATATGAAAGAAAAAATGATCTTGGAAACTTGCTTCAAAATATTAAATTAAATAGAGAAATGGTTTAAAAAATATATGGACACGGTTCTTGAAATTTAGGCGGAGTATTATCAATTTTTAATTGTTCCATTTCTTTTATAAAATTCAAGATTTTTTTTGATGCTCCTCTATCTAGTTTCTCTTCAAGTTTCTCTTCAAGTTTCTCTTCAATTGAACCTATCCGAAGATCAATATCTTGTACTTTTTTGTGAATTTCTTCTAATTTTGTATGAATTTTATTAAATTCACCTTTAACAAATTCAAATATATTTAATGATGTTTCTGTTTTGGGAATTTGCATGAGATTTTTCTCAAATTTAAATATATTAAATGATGTTTCTGGTTTTGGGGATTCGTATGAGATTTTTCTTTTTTTTAAAAGTGGCGTTTCATTTAGATAATTTTCGAATAATATAGTGTCTGATCTACGTTTTCTATTCATAATAAAGTTAAATTAAATAATATAAAAATTGAATGATACTTTATATTTATAAGTATTATTCAATTTTAGTAAAATGACCAAGAGTAGATTAATTAGTAGATTACAGAAATCATCGATAGAACAAAGATCTGATGAATGGTATAAAGTAAGAACAAAACTAATTACTGCAAGTGATTGTGGTGTTATCTTAGGATATAATACACTTTCTAGCACAAACAAATTACTGACAACTAAACTAAATAATGTTAAATTTGAAAATGTGTATACTCGTCATGGACAATATTATGAATCAAAAGCAATTAAAATTTTTGAAAAGAAATATAAAAAAAAGGTTTATGATGTTGGTCTCTTACAACATAAAAAGCACAAATTTTTATGTGCCAGTCCAGATGGTATAGTATCAAATCATTATTTAGTAGAAATTAAATGTCCATATACTCGCCGATTATCAGGTGCGATTTCATTAAATTACTTTGCCCAAGTTCAATTACAATTAGAAGTAG
>Ga0310345_10000298_pt1 | contig 85806 bp, 78 predicted proteins | sample HC15DNA20500_MG_FD_204667 | JGI IMG/M metagenome (GOLD analysis project Ga0310345, IMG submission 204667) | Marine microbial communities from station ALOHA, North Pacific Subtropical Gyre - HC15-DNA-20-500_MG | ecosystem: Environmental > Aquatic > Marine > Oceanic | place: Pacific Ocean: North... | reverse complement strand
GGGGCGGGGCTCCTGAGCGCCCCCCTCCGTCAGCGCTTCGCGCTGCCACCTCCCCGTGAACGGGGAGGAGCTTTGGCCTTGCGTCTAACCCGCCGGCTCCATCCTCCGCAACCCCGGCGCCCAAACCGCACATTCAAAAATCCGCCGATTGACCCACCCGAACCCCATACTATGCTGCCCAAAAACGGGAGAGCGGGATGCGATACGCGGGCAAGCGCGCGGTGGTGACGGGCGGCGCTTCGGGGATCGGCCTCGCCACCGCCCGGCGGCTCGCGGCCGAGGGCGCCGAGGTGCTGATCGGCGATATCGACCCCGCCGGCGCCGAGATCGCCACAACCGAGGGGTTAGCTTTCCAGCCCTGCGACGTGCGCGACGAAGCCCAAATACTCGCCCTGCTGGAGGCGGCCGACGCGGCCGGCGGCATCGATCTGCTGGTGAACAATGCCGGTGCGGGCGGCGCGCGCGAGACGATCGACGCGATCAGCGCCGAGGGCTGGGACCTGACGCACAACCTGCTGCTCCGCTCGGTCGCGCTCGGCATCCGCCACGCCGCGCCCATGATGGCGAAGCGCGGCGGCGGGGCGATCGTCAACACCGCCTCGATCGCCGCCTTGCAGACCGGCGCCGCGCCCACCGCTTATTCGGTCGCCAAGGCGGGCGTGCTCCACCTGACGCACCTCGCCGCCGCCGATCTCGCCCGGCACGGCATCCGGGTGAATGCGGTGTGCCCGGGCTTCATCGTCACCAACATCTTCACCCGAGCGGTGGGGATGGAGGGCGAAGCGCAGGCGAAGGCCAACGCGGCCATCGCGCAGGTCGCCAAGGGCGCGCAGCCGGTGCAGCGCGCCGGCCAGCCCGAGGATATCGCGGCCGCGATCGCCTTTCTCGGCAGCGACGAGGCGGGCTTCATCACCGGCGCGCATCTGGTGGTGGATGGCGGCATCACCCTGGGGCCGCGCCACAGCTGGGATCCGCAAAGCCCCTCGCTGTTCGACATGCTGGACAAGATCAGGCCGTGAGCGCCGCGGTTCCCCCCGCCCGCCCGCTGCCCGCGCGGGCGCGCTGGGCGTTCGGCGTCGGCTCGATCGCTTACGGCATCAAGGACAACGGCTTCGCGACGTTCCTGCTGCTGTTCTACAATCAAGTGATCGGCCTGCCGCCCGATCAGGTCGGCGCGGTGATCGCGCTGGTGCTGGTGGTGGAGGCGTTCGCCGATCCGCTGGTCGGTTTCCTTTCGGACAATACGCGGGGGGCCTGGGGGCGGCGGCATCCCTGGATGTATGCCTCCGCCTTGCCGGTCGCGGCGGGCTGGCTGCTGTTGTGGAACCCGCCCGCCGGCTGGTCGCACGCCGCGCTGCTCGGCTATCTGTTCGGCGCCGCGCTGCTGGTGCGGCTGGCGCTGTCGACGTTCGAGATTCCCTCCTCCGCGCTCGGCCCCGAACTCAGCAGCGATTATGACGAGCGGACCAAGCTGTTCGCCTATCGCTACTTGTTCGGCTGGATCGGCGGGTTGGGCATGTTGTTCCTCGCTTACGCCGTGTTCCTGGTGCCCGACGCCACCCATGCCAATGGCCTGCAGAACGCTGCCGGCTATGGCCGCTGGGCGCTGCTCGGCGCGGTGCTGATGGCGCTGTCGATCCTCGCCTCGTCGCTGGCGCTGCATCCCGAGATCAAGCATCTTCCCCCGGCCGGGGCGCGCGGGAAGGGGCTGCGCGATCATTTCACCGCCTTTGGCCGCGCGGTCGCCAATCGCGGCTTTCTGGTGCTGATGGTCGCGGGGCTGTTCGCCTATACCGCGCAGGGGACGAGCTTCGCGCTTTCCAATTATCTCTACGCTTTCGTCTGGCGCTTCGCCGGCATGGACTATCAGTATCTCGCGCTCGCGCTGCTGATCGGCGCGACCGGCGCCTTCTTTCTGGCGCCGGCGCTCACCAAGCGCGGCGACAAGCGGGTGGCGGCGGGCGCGCTCGCCCTGGGTAACGCCATCCTGCTCTCCGCGCCTTATTTCCTGCATTATTTCGGGCTGTTCCCCGCCCCCGGCGCGCGCGGCACGGTGTTGCTGGTGCTCGCCATCTTCTGCCTGAACACGATGGTGGGGGTGGGCGCGTTCATCATCGGCGCCTCGATGCTGTCCGACGTGGTGGAGGAGGCCGAGCGGCGCACCGGCCAGCGCCATGAGGGTGTGTATTTCGCCGGCAGCTTCTTCGTGCAGAAATTGGTCGGCGGTCTCGGGACGTTGTTCGCCGGGCTGATCCTGAAAGCGGCGGCCTTCCCCGCCAACGCCCAGCCCGGCGCGGTGAGCGAGGCGACGATCGAGCGGCTGGTGCTGATCTTCGCCTGCACCATGCTGACAGTCTATGGCCTCGGCTCCTTCGCGTATCGCCGCTTCCCCTTTGGTCGCGCCGAGCATGAGGCGCGAGTCGCGGCGCTCGCGGCCGAGGATCGGGCTGGCTGAACCCGGCGGCAGCGCTACTGCCGAAACATCCTGTCGGCCCGCGAACACCGTTCGTCGGAAAAGCCTCCGTTCAGCTGCCAGCAAGGCTTTTCAGGCGCCGCGCGGTCTGCTGGATAGGCTGCAACAGTCGTTCAGGGGCCGTGGGGGTCAATGAAAAAAGCTTTGTTCGCGGCGCGTTTCGCGCTGGTGTCTGCTTGCGCCCTGATGACGGCGGCCCCGGCCTTCGCGGGCTATCTGCAATGCGTGCCCTTCGCGCGCCAGGTCTCGGGCATCGACATTCGCGGCAACGCGCATACCTGGTGGGATCAGGCCGCCGGCCGCTATGAGCGCGGTCAGGCCCCGCGCGAGGGCGCGGTGCTCGCTTTCGCCGCCACCCGCAAAATGCCCAACGGCCATGTCGCGATGGTGAGCAAGGTCCTCTCTCCGCGCGAAGTGCTGCTCACCCACGCCAATTGGTCGAGCCGGGGCGGGATCGAGCGCGATGTCCGCGCGGTGGACGTTTCCGAAGCGGGCGATTGGAGCAAAGTGCGCGTCTGGTTCGGCCCGATGCACGATCTGGGGCTTACGGCGTACCCGGCCCATGGCTTCATCTATGCGAACGGCCCGCTCGAGGCGGCGCCGCAGCTCGCCGCCAAGGCCGGCGCGCCGGGGATCGCGACTTTCGCCCCGATCGAGTAGGGTTTAGGCCGGACGCACGTTCACGGTCCTCCCGTGAAGGGGGAGGGGGACCATCGCGCAGCGGTGATGGAGGGGCGACGCCCTCTATCCGCCGGGGACACCCCTCCGTCAGTCGCTTGCGGGACTGCCACCTCCCCCGCCGGGGGAGGAGCGAGCCAATAAGATCACAACTAGCTCTAAGCGCGGTGCGTTCCTGCCTTACGCCTTGCCGCCGACGAACTGCAGCGCGACGCCGTTCATGCAGTAACGCTTGCCGGTCGGCGGCGGGCCGTCGTCGAACACATGGCCCAGATGCCCGCCGCAGCGGCGGCAATGGACTTCGGTGCGCGGCACGCCGATCGCCCAATCGGTGCGCGTGCCGATCGCATTGGCGAGCGGCTGATAGAAGCTCGGCCAGCCGGTGCCGCTGTCGAACTTGGTCTTCGACGAAAAAAGCGGCAGCGCGCAGCCCGCGCAGCGGAAGACGCCGACGCGATGCTCGGCGTTGAGCGGGCTCGAATAGGGATATTCGGTCGCTTCGTGGCGCAGCGTGTTATAGGCGGCGGGGGACAGCTTCTTGCGCCATTCGGCGTCGCTCAGCTGATATTCGAAGCTTTCCTTGGCCTCGGCGCGCTGGCCGCGCCAGCCGAGAAACGTCGCGAGCCCCGCGCCGATGGCGGCGATCGACAGGAATTGGCGGCGATCAGTCATGTGCGCAAAACCTCCTTGCTGCCCGGAGATACGGGGCGCGGGGTCGGCGCGGTTACGTAGGCGGCGCAAAAATTTCCTGCCGGGTTTAACCATGCGCCTGGGCGAAAGCCTCGGCCTGGGCGGCGAAGGCGCGCCGATAGGCCGGCCGCGCCTCGCCGCGCGCGACATAGGCCGCGAGCGGTGGATAAGCGTCGAGCAGCCCCGACGCACGCAGCCGCACCAGTACCGAGATCATCATCAGATCGCCGGCGGTGAAATCGCCCTCCAGCCAATCCCCGCTGCCGAGATGGACGGCGAGTTCGTGCAGCCGGGCGCGGATGCGCGCCTCGACCAGCGGCAGCCGCTCGTCGCGCCAGGGCCGATCGCCCTCGACCAGCTTCGCGACGACGAGATCGAGCATCGGCGGCTCGATCGTGTTGAGCGCGGCGAACATCCAGCTGATCGCCCGCGCCCGCGCCTCGGCGTGGCTCGGCAGCAGCCCGCGATGGCGCTCGGCGATGTGGAGCACGATCGCCCCGGTCTCGAACAGCACCAGATCGCCTTCCTCATAGGTCGGGATCTGGCCGAAGGGGTTGCGCGCCAGATGCTCGCGCTGCTTGAGCGCGGCGAAGCTCACCGGGCGGACGGCGTAGGGCTGGCCGACCTCCTCCAGCGCCCAACGCACGCGCATGTCGCGCGCCAGGCCTTTGCCGCCATCGGGCGATTTCTCGAAGGCGGTGATGGTGACCGTCATGCGCTGACTCCTTGAAGTGGCGCCCCTTTTGCCCTGTCCGGGGTTAGCGCGCCACCGCCGCGATCACCGCGTTCAGCACGAGCATCCCCGCCTCGGTCGTCCGCAAGCGATCGCCCGCGCGCGCGACCAGCCCTTCGCGCGCCAGGAGGGCGATCGCGCCCTCGTCCACCGCCCCGGCGATCGTGGTGCCGCCGAGCGCCGCGACGCGCGCGAGATCGACGCCTTCGCCCAGCCGCAGCCCCATCACCAGCGCTTCGTGGCGGCGCTCGGCGGGGGTGAGGGGGGTTTCCTGCTCCAGCCCGTCACCGCGCCGGTCGATCGCGGCGAGCCAATTCTCCGGCTTGCGGTGGCGCTGGGTCGCCATGCCGCCGCGCCGGCCGTGCGCGCCCGGGCCGACGCCGGCATAATCGCCATAGCGCCAATAAGTGAGGTTGTGGCGGCTCTCGGCGCCCGGGCGGGCGTGGTTGGAGACTTCATAGGCCGGCAAGCCCGCCGCCGCGGTTATCGCGCGCGTCGCCTCGAACATCGCCGCCGCCGCCTCGTCTTCGGGCAGCGCCAGCCGGCCCGCCGCCGCTTCGGTCGCGAAGCGGGTGCCGGGCTCGATGGTGAGCTGGTAGAGCGAAAGATGCTCGGTGCCGAAGGCGAGCGCGCGGGTGAGCTCCGCTTCCCAAGCGTCGAGCCGCTGATCGGGGCGGGCATAGATCAGATCGAAGCTCACCCGGCGGAAAACGGCTTGCGCCACGTCGAGCGCGGCGAGCCCTTCGGCCAGATCATGGGCCCGCCCGAGGAACCGCAGCGCGCTGTCGTCGAGCGCCTGCAGCCCCAGCGACACCCGGTTCACCCCCGCCGCCGCCAGATCGGCGAAGCGCGCGGCCTCCACCGAGCTGGGATTGGCCTCCAGCGTGATCTCTATCTCGGGCGCGAAGCCCCAATACCGCTCGGCCGCCGCGATCAACGCGGCGACGGTTTCGGGCGGCATCAGGCTCGGCGTGCCGCCGCCAAAGAAGATCGAGCCGAGCGGGCCTTGGGTGCGCGCCGCCTCATGCGCCAGATCGGTGAGCAGCGCGGCACGCCAGCGATCCTGGTCCACGCTCGCGCGGACATGGCTGTTGAAGTCGCAATAGGGGCATTTGGCGACGCAGAACGGCCAGTGGACATAAAGGGCGAGCGACATGAGCGCCGCGCGGTACCGCACGCGCCCTGCCTTGCCTAGGCCACGCACCAGACGGCGTGCGGGGCCGCCATGTTGCCAGTTTACAACGTGATAGATTTTTTATTTCAGCATTGTGGCAGCCGCTTGTTAATTGCTGCTCTGCAGCACAACATCGCGCAGCAATATTACGCTCGAGCGCTGTCAAAGGGGAAAGTGTCAATGCGGTCAGTGGTTCTGGGTCTGGTCCTGTCGGTGTCACCGCTCGCGCTCGCGACCCCGGCCCGCGCGCAATCCGCCCCGCCCGCCGCCGACCAGGCGGGCGAACCGGCGCAGGATGTGATCGTCACCGGCTCGCGCATCGCCGGGCGGACGATCGCCAACAGCCCCGTGCCGATCGACGTGATCTCGGCCGAATCGCTCACCCATAGCGGCCAGACGGAGACCAATCGGCTGCTCAACCAGCTCGTGCCTTCGTTCAACTTCCCGCAGCCCTCGCTCACCGATGGCACCGACTCGCTGCGCCCGGCGACGCTGCGCGGCCTGTCGCCCGATCAGGTGCTGGTGTTGGTGAACGGCAAGCGGCGCCACCAATCGGCGTTGCTCAACCTCAACGGCTCGGTCGGGCGCGGCTCGACCGGCGTCGATCTCAACGAGATTCCGCCGCTCGCGATCGATCGGATCGAAGTGCTGCGCGACGGCGCCGCCTCGCAATATGGCTCGGACGCGATCGCCGGGGTGATCAACCTGCAATTGTCGCGCCGCCAGGGGGTGAGCGGGTCGGTGACCTATGGCGAATATCGCACGACCATGGCCGATGTGTTCCGGGTGAACGGCGTCGCCCTCGCCGCCAATGGCCAGCCCGCGATCCTGACGCCGGGCGGCGGCAATAATGACATCCTGCAGCTCAACCAGGGCGCCCCGGTCGAGCGTAATGACGGCGCGACGCTCACGCTCGCCACCCGGCTTGGCCTGCCGATCGGCCCGCGCGGCTATTTCAGCCTCACCGCCCAGTTCCGCGATCGCAACCCGACTCAGCGCTCGGGCGCCGATCCCCGCCGGCAATATCCGCTGGTGAACGGCCTGAGCGACCCGCGCGAGCTGACGATCGATCGCTTCACCCATGGCTATGGCGACGGCAAGGTCACCGATTACAACCTGTTCTTCAACGCGGGTTACGATGTCGGCGCGACCGCCGAGGTCTATGCGTTCGGCAGCTACGGCATTCGCGACGGGATCGGCGCGGGCTTCTACCGCCGCGCGAATGACGCCCGGAACCGCGATTTCGCCGCCTCCACCACCACGTTCGTGCCCTTTTATCCCGATGGCTTCCTGCCGCGCATCCAAAGCGCGATCGAGGATATTTCCGCCGCGGTCGGCATCAAGGGCGATATCGGCGGCTGGAAGGCCGATCTGTCGCTGGTCTATGGCTCGAACAAGCTCGATTACCAGACGATCGACAGCTTCAACGTCTCGCTCGGCGGGATTAATTCGCCGCGCCGGTTCGATGCCGGCGGGCTTTCGTTCGGGCAGGCGACGGTCAATCTCGACGTCAGCCGCAAGTTCGACGTCAGCTGGCTGGAGAGCCTGGGCTTCGCGTTCGGCGGCGAATATCGCAACGAGAATTTCAAGATCCGCCAGGGCAATGTCGCGAGCTATATCAACGGGCCTTTCTCGGCGGCGCCGTTCAACGGCGCGGGCGGCGCCCAGGTGTTCCCCGGTTTCCGCCCCAATAACGCGATCGACGTGACGCGCGACAGTTTCGCGCTGTACCTGGAAGCCGATGCTGACATCACCAAGTCGCTGAGCGTGCAGGCGGCGGCGCGTTTCGAACGCTATTCGGACTTCGGCACCACCTATAACGGCAAGATCGCCGCCCGATATGAGATCATCCCCGGCGTCGCGATCCGCGGATCGATCTCCACCGGTTTCCGCGCGCCGAGCCTGGCGCAGCAATTCTTCGCCACCACCTCCACCAACAACACGGTCGTCAACGGCGTGGCGCAGCTGATCGAGGTGGGCACTTTCCCCGCGACCAGCCCGGTCGCGACCGCGCTCGGCGGGCGGCAGCTGCGCGCCGAAAAGGCGCTGAACCTGGCGGGCGGCATCACCCTCACGCCGCTACCCGGGCTGAGCCTGACGGCCGACTATTATAATATCCGCATCGATGACCGCGTGCTGCTGACCGAGAACCTGACGGGCACGAACGTCGTGAACCTGCTGACCGCGGCGAGCATCACCAACGTCACCTCGGCGCGCTTCTTCGTCAACGGCGCCGATACGCGGACGCAGGGCGTCGATATCGTCGGCACCTATCGGGTGCCGGAGTTCGGCGCGGGCAAGTTCACGCTGACCGTGGGCTATAATTATAACGAAACGAGCATCATCAATCGCGCGACGCTGCCGACGCTGCCCGGGCTGGTGCTGTTCGGCCGGCAGGAAAGCTTTCGCCTGACCAACGGCCAGCCGCGCACCAAGCTGAACCTCGCGCTCGATTGGCAGCTGAGCAAGTTCGGCGCGACGATCCGCACCAACCGCTACGGCACGGTGTGGAGCGCGGCGAACGGCGCACTCACCACCCCGCTCGGCCAGGCGGCGGGCGATTTCCGGTTGAGCCCCAAATGGATCACCGATGTCGAGCTGCGCTTCCAGCCGATCGAGCAGGTGACGCTGGCGTTCGGCGCGGACAATGTGCTCGACGTCTATCCCGATCGCCTGCCCGTAGGCGGCGCGACCGGCGCGCCGGGCTTCACCCCGAACAGCTATTTCCTCCCCTATAGCAGCTTGTCGCCGTTCGGCTTCAACGGCCGCTTCCTCTACGCGCGGCTGGGGTTCAGTTTCTGAGAACGGGCGCACCGTATCGACCCACCCCCGGCCCCTCCCTTGGAGGGAGGGGCTTCAGGACGGCGCGATGACCGAGCTTTAGCCCCTCCCTGGAAGGGAGGGGTTGGGGTGGGTTGAAGCGGCGCGGGTCATTTCAAATGGGGATGACAAGGCAAGCGGGCGAGGGACCGCGCGGTGACCCAGGTAGAGCGCCATAGCCACCCACCCCAACCCCTCCCTTGAGGGAGGGGCTTCAGGGCAGCGCGATGAAAAGCGCGGCCAATCGCTTCACCCCAGTGCCGCCACCTGCGCGAAGAAGTCGATGAACCCCAAGGTCGCGTCGTCATAGCCGAGCACTTTGGGGTTGCTGCTTTCGATCAGCAGATATTCGTCCGGGGCGTGGGCGCCATTGCCATGGCCGAAGCCGAACTGCCCCGCCGCGAGCGAAATCGGCGCCGAGGTGAAGACATAGCCCGGCCACGATCCCGCCAGCCGCGGATAGACCGAGGTCTTCACCCCGGCGCGCGCGTAAGTCGCGAGTTCGGCCTTGATCAGCGGCGAATTCTCGTCGGTCTCGGTCGGGTCATAGCCGCCGGTGACTTTCACCTCGATGTCGCCGAAGCCGCGCTTGGCCAGATGCGCCTTCAGCTTGGCGACGCACGCGTCATGCGTCTGGTTGGGCACGAGCCGGAAATCGAGCTTGGCGACGGCGCGCGCGGGCAGCACGGTCTTGCCGCCGGGGCCGGTATAGCCCGCGACCAACCCCTCGATGTTGACCGTCGGCTGCGCGGCGAGCCGCTCCAGCGTTTCGCGCAAGGGCGCGTCGCCGATGAAGTGCTGGATGCCCATTTGCTGCTTCATCACCGCTTCGTTGCGCTTCGACGCGCTGTCCGCGATCAGTGCCTTTTCGCGCGGCGTGAGCGGGCGCACGTCATCGAACCAGCCGTCGATCGCCGGCAGATTGCCATCGGGCGTGACGAGCGTTTGCAGCGCCTCGACCAGATGCCAGGCGGGGCTGTCGACGATCGCCTTGTTCGAGCTGTGCAGATCCTTGGCCGGCCCGCGCCCCCAGCGCTCGCCGCTCGCGATCAGCTCGCATTCGATGATGCCCTTGGCGCCGAGATTGATCTCGGCCGAGCCATCGCCCGGCGCTTGCCAGGCGCTGGGGATCACCACGCCGACGGTTTTCTTGAGCGCGGCGGCGACTTCGGGGCGGCGGACGATCTGCGGGAAGTGCGGCGAGCCGATCTCCTCCTCGCCTTCGCACACCAGCACGAGATTGACCGGCGGCTTGCGCCCCGCGGCCTTGTACGCGGCGAGCGCCGCCAGCACGACCGACTCGGGCCCCTTCTGGTTCACCGCGCCGCGCGCCACGAGCACCTGGCCGAGCCCTGCGCGCTCGACAATCCGCCCCTCGAGCGGCGGCGACGACCATTCCGCCGGATCGAACTGCTTCACGTCATACATGAAATACAGGCCGAGCGTTTTCTTGGCGCCATTGTCCATCGTCGCGAACACGCCCGGCACCCCGTCGGTCGGTACGATCTGCACTTGCTGGAAGCCGGCGGCGCGGGCGAGTTCCGCCATATAGGCCGCGCCTTCCTTCACGTTGCGCCCCTCGGCGGCGATGGTGGGCAGCGCGATCCAATCGCGCAGGCGCTTGATCGCGGCTTCATGCCCGTCCGCCACCGCCTTGGCGAGCGCGCTGTCCGCCGCCGCCAGCCCCGCGCCGGGCACCGCGAGCGTCGCGCCGAGCGCCGCCATTTTGAGCATTTCGCGCCGATCCATCGTCTCTCTCCCCGTTCGTTTGGCGGCGATCATGCCCGCTTGGCGCGGCGAGGCAAGGGGCTCCCTTACCGGACGCGGCGCCCCCGGCGTTGACTTCTTAACCCTTGCCCCCTATCTGCGCCACCGTCGCGGGCTTTTTGCTGCGCTGCGTGATCGGGCGGATGAGCCGCCCCGGCGCGCCCGCCGACACTTTACGCTTCCCAAATCACGCGGGGGGTTCACCCCGTCGCCGCGCCCGGCATCCGGGCGCGTTGGCGTTTGTTTTTTGAGGAAGTTTTCAATGTCTTTTGCCACTCTCGGCCTCGCCGAGCCGCTCGTGCGCGCGCTCGCCGCCAAGAATTACGCCGAGCCCACCCCCATTCAGGCGCAGTCGATCCCGGCGCTGCTCGAGGGCCGCGACCTGCTCGGCATCGCCCAGACCGGCACCGGCAAGACCGCCGCGTTCATGCTCCCTTCGATCCAGCGTCTGGTGGAAGCCAAGGGCGTCCGCCGGCCGAAGAGCTGCCGGATGCTCGTGCTCGCGCCGACGCGCGAACTCGCCGGGCAGATCGCCCAGAGCGCGCGCGACTATGCGCGATTTTCGCGACTTTCGGTGCAAACGGTGTTCGGCGGCACCTCTATCGGGCGTGACCGTGCCAATATGGCGCCGGGCGTCGACATTCTGGTCGCGACCCCGGGCCGTTTGCTCGATCTGGTCGATCAGGCCGCGATCAACCTCGGCAATATCGAGATATTGGTGCTCGACGAGGCCGACCAGATGCTCGATCTGGGCTTCATCCACGCGCTGCGCCGGATCGTCCAGCTGGTGCCGCGCGACCGCCAGACCCTGTTCTTCTCGGCGACCATGCCCAAGTCGATCCGCGAGCTGGCCGACAAGTTCCTGCATCAGCCGGTCACCGTCTCGGTCACGCCGGTCGCGACCACGGCGGAGCGCGTCGAGCAGCAGGTGATTTTCGTCCAGCAGGCGGAGAAGCAGGCGCTGCTGACGATCGTGCTGCGCGATCCCGCCATCGAGCGCGCGATCGTGTTCACCCGCACCAAGCACGGCGCGGATCGCGTCGTGAAGCTGCTCGCCGCGAACGGCGTCGCTTCCAACGCGATCCACGGCAATAAGAGCCAGGCGCAGCGCGAGCGCGCGCTCGGCGACTTCAAGGCGGGCCGGGTGAAAGTGCTGATCGCGACCGATATCGCCGCGCGCGGGATCGACGTGTCCGGCATCAGCCACGTGATCAATTTCGAGCTGCCCAATGTCGCCGAGCAATATGTCCACCGCATCGGCCGCACCGCGCGCGCCGGGGCGAGCGGGCTCGCGGTGAGCTTCTGCGCCGAGGATGAGCGCAGCTATCTTCGCGATATCGAGAAACTGACGCGCCAGCGCGTGCCGGTGCGGCCGCTGCCGGAGAATTTCCTCGCCCAGTCGGACGCCTTGAAGGCCGAGCGCGCCAAGGTGATCGGCAAGGACCCGATCCGCGAGGATCGCCCGCGCCGGGAAGGCCCGCGCCCGCCGCGCGCGACGCATCAGGCGCGCCCCACCTCGGGCCGGATGGGCCGCGACGGTGCGCGCTTCCGCGACGAGGCGCGCGGCGACGCGGTGCGCAGCGAGGCGCCGCGCGGCCGGCCCGCGCCCGCCGGTCGCCCGGCGCGCGACGATTATCGCGCCGCGCCCCAGCGCCCGATGCGTGAGGAGCAGCAGTCCCGTCCGATGCGCGACGATCAGCGCGCCCGCCCGATGCGGGACGAGCAGCGCCCGCGTCCGATCCGCGACGACGCCCGTCCCCGCCCCGCGCGCGACGAGGCACGTGGCGGTGATCGCCCGCGCCGGCCCTATGGCGACGATCAGCGCCCGGCGCGTGGCCCGGCCGATGGTCGCGGTCGTCCCGGCGGCGGTCGCCGCCGCCCGATGGGCGCGGCGGCGCGGTGAAACTTAGGTAACGAGGCCGTTCAAATCCTCCCCAGCAGAGCTGGGGAGGATTTAACCTCCACCTCCCGGTTGCAACCCGCGCGCGGGTCCGACACGTTGCGCAAAAGCAATTCGGGAGGAGCCCATCATGGAAGACCGCGTCCGCATCACGCTAGCCGATCATGTCGCGGAGGTGCGGCTGTCACGGCCCGACAAGATGAACGCGCTCGATCCCGCGATGTTCGCCGGCATCGTCGATGCGATCGAACAGGTGCAAGCAATGCAAGGCGTGCGCTGCGTCGTGCTGGCGGGCGAGGGGCGCGCCTTCTGCGCGGGGCTCGACATGGCGAGCATGGCGAGCGGGGGCTCGGGCATGGACCTGCACCACCGGCCCTATGGCAATGGCGCGAACCTCGTGCAGCAAGTCGCCTGGGGCTGGCGGACGCTGCCGGTGCCGGTGATCGCCGCGGTCCACGGCGTCGCGTTCGGCGGCGGCTTCCAGATCATGTCGGGCGCCGACATAAGGATCGCCGCGCCCGGCACGCGCTTCGCCATCCGCGAGGCGCACTGGGGGCTGATTCCCGACATGGCCGGGCCGACCCTGTGGCGCACCCTGGTGCGCGACGATGTGCTGCGCGAGCTGACTTATACCGCGCGCGAGTTCGACGCTGACGAGGCCGCGCGGCTGGGCTTCATCAGCCATGTCGAGGATCACCCGCTCGACGCCGCGCACGCGCTTGCCCGCGCGATCGCCGCGCGCAACCCGGAGGCGACGCGGGCGGCGAAGGCTTTGTACAACCAAGTGCCCGACGCGCGCGACGCGGACATTCTGGTGGCCGAGAGCGAGCTGCAATTGAAAGTGATCCGCCAGCCCAACCAGATCGAAGCGGTGCGCGCGAACATGGAGAAACGCGCGCCGGTGTTCGCCGACTGAGGGCGGGTTTTTTCCCTTCCCCGGCCTTCGCCGGGGAAGGATCATTGCCGATAAGCGCGAACCGATCTGAAAGACCGGAACCGGCGCGGGAGCCCTTAGTCCGTTGCCCCCTCCCGCACCCGCCATCCTTCCAGCGCCGCCCGAAATTCCTCCGGGATGGCCCGCGCGCCGTCCGCGCCGCTCAACACCACCACCACGTCGCAGGTGCCGATGCACGCCGCGCCCTGGAACGCCGCCGACAGGATATTCCAGCTGCGCGTGCCGATCGTGCCGATCCCGCTCGCGATCGTCACGTCCTCGGGAAAATGTCCCTCGGCCAGATAATTGATCAGCACCTGCGCGACGAGCCAGCGATGCCCGGGCCAGCGCGCGAGCCCCGCGGCGTGGTTGAACCGCACCCGCCCGGTCTCGAACAACGCGGCGAAGGCCACATTGTTGATGTGGCCCAGCACGTCCAGGTCCTGGAAGCGAGTCTGGACCCTCTCGCGGTGCGGATAGGCGTCCGGCTCCAGCCGCCACGCCGGAGGGCGCGCCACGCCTCAAATCCCCGCGGCGAACAGGTCCATCTTGCCGATCGGCACGCCCTTCATGCGCAGGATCGCATAGACCATCGAGAGGTGGAAATAGATGTTCGTCGTGCCGAACACGGTGAGCCACTGCGCGGCGGGAAGCGTCGGTGACATCGTCTCGCCGAGCGGCACGGTCAGCGGCACGTCATCGCGCCCGGCGAAGTGATCCGGGGTGATTGTCGCCAGAAACGCCTTCGCGTCGGTGATCGCCGCGCGATAGGCCGCCAGGTCCATGTCGGCGGTCACTGCCTCGGGCAGCGGCAGATCGGCGACGCGGGCGGGCCAGTTGCGGGTGAAGTTGATCACCACCATCAGCTGGAAGCTGAGCGGGTGCATATCCTCCGCCAGCCGCCAGCCGAGCATCTCCTGGGCACTCACCCCTTGCGCCGTGGCGAAGGCCTCGCCCTTGTCGAGCAGGTGCGCGGTGGCGTCGAGCTGGCGGCGGTAAAGATCGACGAAGCTGTAGAGCGAAACGGTCATGGCCTATTCTTTCGGCGAGAGGGATGAGGGCGCGCCGCCCGCTGATGCGCAGCGGCGCGGGTTTGGCTTAGCGCGGCGCCATGCGGATCGCGCCGTCGAGGCGAACATCCTCGCCGTTGAAATAGCTGTTCTCGATCATCGTCAGCGCGAGATGCGCATATTCGTGCGGCAGGCCGAGCCGCTTGGGGAAAGGGACTGATGCCGCGAGCGCTTCCTTCACCGCCGGCGGCGCCGCGTTCATCAGCGGCGTGTTGAAGATTCCGGGCAGGATGGTGTTCACCCGCACGCCCTCGCTCATCAGGTCGCGCGCGATGGGGAGCGTCATGCCGACGACACCGCCCTTCGACGCCGAATAGGCCGCCTGGCCGATCTGGCCATCCTCGGCGGCGACGCTCGCGGTCATTACGATCGCGCCGCGCTCGCCATCTTCCATGGGATCGAGGCTCAGCATCCCGGCGGCCGACTTGGCGACGCAGCGAAAGGTGCCGACCAGGTTGATCTGGATGAGCCAGTTGAACGCCTCGAGCGGGAAATGCTTGATGCTGCCATCTTCCTTGGAGCGGCTCGCGGTCTTCACCGCGTTGCCGGTGCCGGCACAGGCGACGAGGATGCGTTCCTGCCCATGGCTGCTACGCGCCTTGGCGAAGCCGGCGTCGACCGATTCATCGCTGGTGACGTTCACTTCGCAGAACACGCCGCCGATTTCCGCCGCGACCTTCTCGCCCTTTTCGGCCTGAAGATCGAAGATCGCGACTTTCACGCCCTTGGCCGCGAGTGCCCGCGCGGTCGCTTCGCCGAGCCCGGAGGCGCCGCCGGTGACGACCGCGGCGATGGTGGAATCGAGTTTCATTGGTTCGTTTCCCTTTCCATATTTGGCGTCACCCCGGCGAAAGCTGGGATCTTCATGCTTGAAGCCGGTGCGCCAGGCTTAGAGGTTCGTTTGGTGCGCGCAGAGGCGCAAAGGACGCAGAGGGAGGGCGCGGAGATCGAAGCCGTCGCCCCTGCGGAAGCAGGGGCCTCAAGCAAATGTCGAGCTTCGATGGATGAAGGCCCCAGCTTTCGCTGGGGCGACGTCGTCATTCTCCGCGCCCTCTTTGCGTCCTCTGCGCCTCTGCGCGCACCAAAAACTTCTTTCTAAAAAGCCCCGCCTCAAACCCGCTCGATGATCGTCACATTGGCGACCCCGCCGCCCTCACACATCGTCTGCAGGCCATAGCGCCCGCCGCGCGCATGGAGCGCGTGGAGCAAGGTCGCCATCAGCTTGGTGCCCGATGCACCCAAGGGATGCCCGAGCGCGATCGCGCCGCCGTTCACATTCAGCCGCGCATGATCGGCGCCGTGGTGCTTCATCCACGCCATCGGCACCGGGGCGAACGCCTCGTTCACCTCGTACAGGTCGATATCGTCGATCTTGAGCCCGGTACGCGCGAGCGCCTTGTCGGTCGCGAACAGCGGTTCTTCCAGCATGATCACCGGATCGCCGCCGGTCACGGTCAGGTTCACGATCCGCGCGCGGGGGGTGAGGTTGTAGCGCTTGAGCGCTTCCTCGCTGACGATGAGCGCGGCCGAGGCGCCGTCGCAGATTTGGCTGGCGCTCGCGGCGCTGATCGTGCCGCCTTCCTGGAGCAGTTTCACCGAGCCGATCCCCTCCGCCGTCGCGTCGAAGCGGATGCCTTCATCGACATGGTGCCGCTCCGGGCCCTCGGGCGTGTCGATATCGAGGATGATGATCTCGTCGTTGAACGCGCCCGCCTGGGTCGCGGCGGCGGCGCGGCGGTGGCTTTCGAGCGCGAAGGCGTCGAGCTGATCGCGGGTGAAGCCGTGCTTCTTCGCCATCATCTCCGCGCCCATGAACTGGCTGAACATGATGCCGGGATATTTTTCCTCCAGCCGCGGCGATTTATAATGGCCGAGGCCTTCCTTCATGAAGAGCGTCGCGGTGGTGCCCATCGGCACCCGGGTCATGCTCTCGACGCCGGCGGCGATCACCATGTCCTGCGTGCCGGACATCACCGCTTGCGCCGCGAACTGCATCGATTGCTGCGAGGAGCCGCACTGGCGATCGATCGTCACCGCCGGCACCGAATCGGGCAGGTTGCGCGCGGCGAGCACCGCGTTGCGCCCCACTTGCCCCGCCTGCTGGCCGCCCTGCATCACGCAGCCCATGATCACATCGTCGATCGCGGCCCCCTCCACGCCCGTGCGCTCGACCAGCGCGTCGAGCACGGCGGCGGCCATGTCGACCGGGTGCCAGCCCGCCAGCTTGCCCCCGCGCTTGCCGCCCGCCGTGCGTACCGCGTCCACGATATAGGCTTCCGCCATCGCATCCTCTCCTAGTGGCTGATTGGCGCGCACCATTGCCCAAAGCGCCGCGATCGGCAAGGCTCGCGCCATACCGAGGGCTCGAAAAGGAGGGGGGTATGCAGGTTTGCGAAGCGGTGGCGGCGCGGCGATCGGTGCGCGGCTATCTCGATAAGCCAGTCGATCCGGCGCTGCTCGAACGGCTCGCGCGCGCGGCGGCGCGGGCGCCTTCGGGCGGGAACCTCCAGCCCTGGCATATCGATCTGGTGACGGGCGCGGCGCTCGATCGGCTGAAGGCGCTGATGGCCGAGCGGCTGGCGGGCGGGGCTTTGGAGGCGGCCGCTTACGACATCTATCCGCGCGACCTGGGCGAGCCCTATAAGGCGCGGCGGTTCGAGGTGGGGGCGGCGCTTTACGCCGCCTTGGGCATCGCGCGCGGCGATCGCGAGGCCCGCGCGCGCGAATTCCGCGCCAATTTCGCCTTTTTCGGTGCGCCCGCGGCGTTGTTCTGCTCGGTGGAGCGCACCATGGGCCCGCCGCAATGGAGCGATCTCGGCATGTATCTGCAAAGCTTCATGCTGCTCGCGCTCGAAGCGGGGCTGGCGACCTGCGCGCAGGAATGCTGGGCGCTCTACCCGCAAACGGTGGGCGGCTTTCTGGGGCTGCCCGAGGAGCGGATGCTCTTCTGCGGGATGGCGATCGGCTATGAGGACGGCGACGCGCCGGCGAACGCGTTGCGGACGGTGCGGGCGGACACGGGGGAGTGGCTGAGGGTGATGGGGTGAGAAATCCTCCCCAAGCAAGCTTGGGGAGGAGCTTGAGGCCTCAATACCGCTCGATCTGCACCGGCAGCTGGCGATAGCCATGGACGAACGACGCGGCGACGCGCACCGGTTCGCCGACCACGTTCACCCGCATCCGCCTTTTGGCCATTTCCTCCAGCAGCACGCCGATCTGCAGTTCGGCCAGCCGCGCGCCCACGCAGCGGTGGATGCCATGGCCGAACGCCAGATGCCGCCGCGCATTGGGCCGATCGACCACGATCTGGTCGGCATCCGCGCCGAACACGCTCTCGTCGCGATTGGCCGAGAGATACCACATCACCAGCTTGTCGCCGGCCTTGATCTGCTGGCCCTCCAGCACCGTATCCTGCGTCGCGGTGCGGCGCATATGCGCGAGCGGGGTCTGCCAGCGGATGATTTCTTGCACCGCGTTGGGGATCAGGCCGGGGTCCGCCTCCAGCTTGGCGCGTTGATCGGGGAACAGGTCAAGGCCGTAAGCCGCCGCCGTCATCGAATTGCGCGTGGTATCGTTGCCGCCGACGATTAGCAGGATGAGATTCCCCAGAAACTCCATGTCGTCCATATGCGCCATGGCTTCGGAATGGATCATCATCGAGATCAGATCGGGGGTCGGCTCCTTGCCGATCTTCGAATCCCACAGCTTTTTGAAATAAGCCGCGCATTCGAACATGATCATCTGGCGCTGCTGGCGCAGCTCGTCGCTCTTCGAGAGTTCGATGTCGCCCGCCCAATCGGACCAATAGGTCAGCTTGCGGCGATCCTCCCAGGGGAAGTCGAACAGGATGGCGAGCATCTGCGTCGTCAGCTCGATCGAGACACGGTCGACCCAATCGAACGTCTCGCCCCAGGGCAGGCCATCGAGCACTTCGATCGTGCGGCGGCGGACGTCCACCGCCATCCGCTCGATCTCGCTCGGCGTGAAAGCGGGGGCGACGGTGCGGCGCTGGCCGGTATGCTTGGGCCGGTCCATCGAGATGAACATCGGCATCTTGATGTCGCCGCGTTCGGGCTGGAGATCGGCGACGACGATGCCGCCCATCTCGCTCGAATAAAGCTCGGGGAGCGATTCCACCTCGACGATCGGCTTGTAGGTGGAGATCGACCAATAGGCGCCGAAATCGCTATGCTCACAGCGATATACGGGTGCCTTGGCGCGCAATTCGCGGAACGGCGCCTGCCAGATATCGTCGCGGTAGAGCTCGGGCCGCGTCACATCGAGCGGGTCGACGGGCGCGGTGGTCATCGTTTCGGTCGCCAGAGTCGCCATGATCCTCTCCTTTGGGAGGAAGACACGCCTAATTTACATCATTGTCAATAGCGGGCGTCCGCGCGCCGAGGCCGAGCAGCCCGGCGAGCCCTTTGCGTCCGCTGCCCGATTTGAGCACGCCGCGCCGGAACGCGCTCGCGCCGAGCCAGATGGTGAGCGACACCCACAAGGCCTGCCAGGCAAGCGCCGCGAGATGCGGCCAGATTTCCGGCCGGTTCGCCGCGCGCGCCGCCATCGCGAACGGCGAGGAGAGCGGGAAAATCTCGGCGAAGGTCGCGGTCGCCGAGCCCGGATCGGCGGCGGCGGTGGAGGCCAGGCCGAACATCAGCATCTGGGTGATGGTGATCGGCAGCGAGAGCATCTGGATCTCGCGCATCGTCTGCGCCTGCGCGCCGACCGAGAGGAACACCGCGCCCAGCAGCATATAGGCCATGGCGAAATAAGCGGCGAACAGCAGCGCGAAGGCGGGGCCACCGACCGCCGGGGCGATGTCGGTCAGCAACCGCCCCGGCCCGGTCGGCGGCAGGAACTGCCCCGCCTGGCTCGCCAGCGTCCCCCAGAAGGCGACGAACAGCACCGCGACGCCGAACATGCCGAGCAGCTTGCCGAGGAACACCGATTCGAGCGGCACCGCGGCGGCGAGGATCTCGATCACCTTGTTGCTGCGCTCCTCCGCCATCGTGCCGACCGCTTGCCCCGAGAGGAACAGCGTCAGGAAGAAGATGCCGAGCACCGCGAGAAACGCCGATTGGTTGCGCCCGGCGGCGCTCGGCCCCTTGCGTACGACCGGAATACGCACCGCGGGCGCGGCGGCGGGCGCGTTCTGGTTCCGCAGCGCGGTCTCGGCGAGCTGCGCCAGATAATCGGCGGTGCGGGTGCCGGCGGGGGTGAACAGGATGTGCGGCGCGGTGAGCGGCCCGGTGAAGACGGTCGCGACTTCCTTGTCGCGCCGATCGAACGCCGCCTGCGCCTGCGCGCCGACATCCCCGCGCGGCGCCTCGATCACCAGCGGCGGCGGGGCGTCGGCGCGGCGGAAGATGCGGCGCAGCTTCTCATCGGCGGCGGTGAGCGCGGCGCCCTCCTCGGCTGGCACGATCGCGACGAGCACTGCCTTGCCCTCGCCCGCCCGCGCGAGCGTCGCCCCGCCGACGCCGCCGAGCACGCCGAACAGGATCATGATCAGCGGCGAGAGCAGGAACAGCAGGAACAAGGGCGTGAACACCGTCGCGGTGAAATCGCGCCGCGCGATGGTGAGGGTCTGGCGGAGCAGCCGGGCGCGGTTCATCGTGCCGCCTCCAGCGCCTGGCGGCCGACGATCTGGACGAAGGCGTCGTGGAGGCTCGGCCGTTCGATCGAGAGCCCCGAAATGCCGTGCCCGGCCTCGATGAGTTTCACCAGCAACGCCTCGATTCCTTCCTGGGGTAGGGTGAAGACGAACCCGCCATTATCGGGCCGCGCGTCCGCCGGCAGCAGCGCGGCGAGCCCCTCGCCGGCGTGCGCTGGCGTATAGTGCACCTGCGCGGGCAGGGTGCCGCGCGCCTCGGCCACCGTCCCCTCGAACCGGCGCTTGCCGCCGGCGATGATCGCCAGCCGATCGCACAGCCGTTCGGCATGGCTCATGATGTGGGTGGAGAACAGGATGGTCGCCCCGCGATCGCGCTCGGCCTTGATCAGCGCCTCCAGCCGCTCCTGGTTGACCGGATCGAGCCCCGAAAAGGGCTCGTCGAGCACCAGCAGCCGGGGCTGATGCACCACCGAGCCGAGCAGCTGCACCAGCTGCGCCATGCCCTTGGAAAGCTTGCGGATCTTCTCGTCCGCCGCGTAAGCGAGCCCGGCCTGTTCGAGCAGCGCGTCGGCGCGCTTGCGGCCGGTGCGCCAGGGCAGGCCGCGCAGCGCGCCCATGAAAGCGATCGCCTCGCGCGCTTTCATCGCCGGGTAGAGCCCGCGCTCCTCGGGCAGATAGCCCACCTCGTCGCTCGCCTCGCGCGGGATCGAGCGGCCGAGCAGGGTGCGCTGCCCCGCATCGGGTTCGATGATGCCGAGCAGCATCCGAAGCGTCGTCGTCTTGCCCGCGCCATTGGGGCCGAGCACGCCATAGATCAGCCCGGGCGGGACGGCGATGTCCACGCCATCGACCACCCGGCGCTCGCCGAAACGCTTGATCAGACCCTGCGCGCTGATCGCCAGATTACTTTCCAAGCGCTCCCCCTTATGTGCCACGCCATGGGTAGCGGCCAAGGATGAGCGAAGACAAGCCTTTCGCGCTGCGGTTGAAGGCGAAAGCGGCCGAACTGGGCTTCGCCGCCTGCGGCATCGCGCGCGCCGATGCCGCCCCGCTGGCGGGCGAGCGGCTGCGGCAATGGCTGGCCGAAGGGATGCACGGCGAGATGCTGTGGATGGAGGCGCGCGCCGATCAGCGCGCCGCGCCCAAGGGGCTGTGGCCGGAGGTGGAGAGCGTGATCGCGCTCGGCATGAGCTACGCCCCCGGCCGCGATCCGCTGGCGCTCGCGGCGCATCCCGAGCGCGGGCGGGTGTCGGTCTATGCGCAAGGCGGCGATTATCACGACGTGGTGAAGCGCGCGCTGAAGGCCTTGGCGCGCTGGATGGTGGAGACCGAGGGCGGCGCGCTCAAAGTGTTCGTCGATACAGCACCCGTGATGGAAAAGCCGCTCGCCGAAGCCGCCGGGCTCGGCTGGCAGGGCAAGCACAGCAACTTGGTGAGCCGCATACACGGCAGCTGGCTGTTCCTGGGGGCGATCTATACCACGCTCGCGCTGTCGCCCGATCCGCCCGGGCGCGACCGCTGCGGCCGCTGCGACGCCTGCCAACGCGCTTGTCCGACCGAGGCGTTCGTCGCGCCCTATCGGCTCGATGCGCGCCGCTGCGTCTCGTACCTGACGATCGAACATAAGGGGCCGATCCCGCTCGACTTGCGCGAAGGGATCGGCAACCGTGTCTATGGCTGCGACGACTGTCTGGCGGTGTGCCCGTGGAACAAGTTCGCCGCGCAAGCCGCCGCCAACCGGGCCTTCCTGCCGCGCGCCGAGCTGACGGCGCCCGCGCTCGCCGATCTGCTCGCGCTCGACGACGCCGGGTTCCGCGCGGTGTTCGCCGGCTCGCCGATCAAGCGGATCGGGCGGAACCGGCTGGTGCGCAACGCCGCGATCGCGGCTGGCAATAGCGGCGACCGGGCGCTCGTCGCGCCGCTGCGGGCGTTGCTAGGCGACGAGGACGCCGTGGTGCGCGAGGCGGCGGGGTGGGCACTGGCGCGGTTGGCGGAACATCGAGCGCTTTAGCCGCGCATCGTGCGCGGGTCGTAGAGCCACTTGCGCACTTTGGTCGCTTTCACGCGCACAAGGTCTGGATGGCGAGGATTGATGAGGAGAATGGTCTCCTCCGGCACGATCGCCGACGGCACCGACAGGAGCAGCGAGGCGCCGTCCCTCGCCCAAGCCGTGCCCCAATCCATGCTCGTCAAGCTCGCCGGTGCCGCGTCCCAGCCCACCGGCAAGGTCTGGGCGGTCTCGGTGCGCGCGGCACGCCAAAGCACGTCTTCGATCTCGATCGCCACGAGATAGCGATTGAGCGGCAGGCCGCCTGCATTCAGATGAACCAAGGTCTCCAGGCAGGCGAGCGCGCGGCTGCTAGCCGTGTAGAGCATCGCCGTACCGGGCCGGTTCCATCGGCCGCCGGTGATCTCGGCGCCCTTGCCTGTCAGGTCATCCGCCGCATAGTCCTTCGTGTCGGCGGCGATCCGCCACACGACATGCCTCACGCAAAGGCCCCGCTCTGCGCCTTGGCGAGCGTCGCCGCGACCAGTGCCTGCCCCGCCATCGTATCGAGTAGCGCCAGCGGCCGCTCCCCGCCCAGCGCCGCGAGCGGCTCGACGAGCCAGGCCGATAGCCACATGGCGGCGTCAAAACCATCGGGGTCGCCCGATTCCTCGACGATTGCTTGCACCTGGCCGACCAAGCTAGCGATGCCGAGCACACGCTCGCTTTCATCCGCCGACAGCGCTTCGCCCCGCGCCGCCTTGCGATTGATCGTCGCGGTTTTCAGATTTAGCGCGCCGAGCAATGCCTGCTGATCGAAATGCAGATCGCCTATGATCCGTTTGGCCTCACGCGCCAGTACGCCCCGCCGAATCATGTTGACCCGAGCCTGGGGGCTGGCGCGGTAAACGCCAATGTAGAATCTCGCGCCCGGCCGACCAGGATCGGCGGTAAAGGCGGTTGCCATGGCATTGCTCCTTTGAGCAATCAAATAGCTCATTTGGGCAGCAGCGCAAGTGCTGCTCTGCTACCCTAGCAATCTCCCCCCCAGCCGCTACATCGCGCGCCATGACTCGTTCCAAGGCCCGCGCCGCCGCTCGGCTCGCCGCCGTTCAGGCGCTTTATCAACATGCGATGGAGGCCACCCCGGTCGCCGCGCTGCTCCACGAATTCCACCAGCACCGGCTGGGCGCGACCATCGAGGACGCCGAATATGCCGACGCCGATTTCGACTTCTTCAACGATCTCGTCCGCGGCACCCTCGCGCGCGGCGGGGAGATCGACGCGCTGATCGCGGGCAAGCTCGCCAAGGGGTGGACGCTCGAACGGCTCGACAAACCGATGCGCGAGATTTTACGCGCGGGCACCTATGAGCTGCTCGCCCGGCCGGACGTGCCGATGGGCGCGGTGATCACCGAATATGTCGATGTCGCCCACGCCTTCTACGAAAAGCGCGAGGCGGGCTTCGTCAACGGCCTGCTCGACGCGATCGGGAAGGATGTGCGGGGCGGGTGACCGAGGGCGACTTCCTCGCCGCCTTACGCGCGCTGCCGCTGCATCGGGGCGCGGCGGGCCTGCGCGACGACGCCGCGCGGCTCGGCGACTGGGTGCTGACCACCGACACGCTAGTGGAGGGCGTGCATTTCCTCGCCGCCGATCCGCCCGAGGATGTCGCGTGGAAACTGCTCGCGGTGAACCTGTCGGACCTGGCAGCGAAGGCGGCCGTGCCCGAGGGGGTGCTGCTCAACTATCCGTTGCGTGACGGCGCGTGGGACGCGGCGTTCGTGCGCGGCTTCGGCGCGGCACTGGCGGCGCTCGGCACGGCGCTCGTCGGCGGCGACACGACATCGCTGCCGCCCGCCGCGCCGCGCGTGCTGAGCCTCACCGCGATCGGCCGGGCGAGCGCGCCCCCGTCGCGCGGCGGCGCGCGGGCGGGCGACGCGCTGTTCGTCACCGGCACGATCGGCGACGCGGGCGCGGGCTTGCGGATCGCGCGCGGCGAGGCGGGCCCTGACGCGCTGCTCGCCGCGTATCGCCGGCCCTGGCCGCGCTTGGCCGAGGGGCGGGCGCTCGGGCCGATCGTTACGGCGATGATGGACGTCTCCGACGGACTGCTGATCGATGCCGCGCGCCTGGCCGGGGCAAGCGGCCTCGCCGCAGAGATCGCGCTCGATGCCGTGCCGCTCTCCGCCGATTACCGCGCGTTCGCCGGCGAGGACCGCGCCGCCCGCCTGATGGCGGCGACGGCGGGGGACGATTACCAGTTGCTGTTCACCGCGCCGCCCGGGGTGACGCCGCCGGTCCCCGCGACCCAGGTGGGTAGGCTGCTCCCCGGTACCGGCCTGACGGTGACCGATCGGGGCGATCCGGTATCGCTGCCCGCCCGGCTCGGCTTCGAACATCGCGCCGACTGACGCGCCCGCGCCAAATCGGCACCGCGCCTTCCTCAAGCGCTTGCGCTCGCTCGCGAAGCGGTTAGGCTCCCCGTCAGAAGCAAAAAGGGCCCGCCAACAGGGCCTAGAGGGGATAGCGGATGCAGATTGTTTATGCGGCCATCATCTGTGGCCTCATCGCGGTGCTTTATGGCTTTGTCACCGCGCGGCAAGTGATCGCGGCGCCAGCGGGCAATGAGAAGATGCAGGACATCGCCGCCGCCGTGCAGGAAGGCGCGCAGGCCTATCTCGGCCGGCAATATCGCACCATCGCGATCGTCGGCGTGGTGGTCGCGGCGATCCTGGTGTTCACGCTCGGCTGGATCTCGACCGCGGGCTTCGTGATCGGCGCGGTGCTTTCGGGCGTGGCGGGCTATGTCGGCATGAACATCTCGGTGCGCGCCAATGTGCGAACCGCGGAAGCCGCGCGGACCTCGCTGCAAGCCGGGCTGACGCTCGCGTTCCGCTCGGGCGCGATCACGGGGATGTTGGTCGCGGGGCTGGGGCTGCTCGCGATCGCGGGTTTCTATTGGTATCTGGTTTCGGTCGCCGGGCACCGGATCGACAATCCAGCGGACCGCACCATCGTCGAGGCGCTGACCGCGCTCGCCTTCGGCGCCTCGCTGATCTCGATCTTCGCCCGTCTTGGCGGCGGCATCTTCACCAAGGCGGCGGACGTCGGCGCCGATCTGGTCGGCAAGGTGGAAGCGGGCATCCCCGAGGACGACCCGCGCAACCCGGCGGTGATCGCCGATAACGTGGGCGACAATGTCGGCGACTGCGCGGGCATGGCCGCCGATCTGTTCGAGACTTATGTGGTGACGCTCGGCGTCACCATGATCTCGGTCGCGCTGCTGCTGCCCAAGGCGGACAAGCTGCCCCAATTGATGTCGCTGCCGCTGATCGTGGGCGGCGTGTGCATCCTCACCTCGATCATCGGCACTTATTTCGTGCGGCTCGGCAAGGGCAGCATCATGGGGGCGCTGTACAAGGGCTTCTGGACCTCCGCGATCCTCTCGGTGCCGCTCGTCTATGCGGCGACCGCTTATTCGCTGGGCGATATGAGCGCGCCCGTGGGCGGCAACGCCTTCCTCTCGGGCGGCACGCCGGAACTTGCGGCGGGGCAGCAGGCGACGGGCAATTTCACCGGCAATGCGCTGTTCTTCTGCATGTTGATCGGCTTGGGCGTAACGGGCGCGATGGTGTGGATCACCGAATATTATACCGGCACCAATTTCCGCCCGGTGCGCTCGATCGCCAAGGCATCGGAGACCGGGCACGGCACCAACGTGATCCAGGGCCTGGCGATCAGCCTGGAGGCGACCGCGCTGCCGACCCTGGTGATCGTCGTCGCGGTGATCGCCGCCTTCCAGCTGGCGGGCGTGATCGGTGTCGCCTTCGCCGCGACCGCGATGCTGGCGCAGGCCGGCATGGTGGTGGCGCTCGATGCCTATGGCCCGGTGACCGATAACGCCGGCGGCATCGCCGAGATGGCGGGCCTGCCCGACGAGGTGCGCCACAAGACCGACGCGCTCGACGCGGTGGGCAACACCACCAAGGCGGTGACCAAGGGCTATGCGATCGGCTCGGCCGCGCTCGCGGCACTCGTGCTGTTCGGCGCCTATACGACCGACCTGCGGACGTATTTCAGCGGGCTGACGGTCGATTTCTCGCTGTCCAACCCCTATGTGATCGTCGGCCTGCTGCTCGGCGCGCTGCTCCCTTATCTGTTCGGCGCGATGGGGATGACGGCGGTGGGCCGCGCGGCGGGATCGGTGGTGGAGGAAGTGCGCGACCAGTTCCGCAACAACCCCGGCATCATGGAAGGCACCAGCCGCCCGGATTATGCCCGCACCGTCGATCTGGTGACCAAGGCGGCGATCGCGGAGATGATCGTCCCCTCGCTGCTGCCGGTGCTCTCGCCCATCGCGGTGTATTTCATCATCACTTTGGTCGCGGGCCAGGCCGAGGGCTTCGCGGCGTTGGGCGCGATGCTGCTCGGGGTGATCGTCTCCGGCCTGTTCGTCGCCATCTCGATGACGTCGGGCGGCGGTGCTTGGGACAATGCCAAGAAATATATCGAGGACGGCAACCACGGCGGCAAGGGCAGCGACGCCCACAAGGCGGCGGTGACCGGCGACACGGTGGGCGATCCCTATAAGGACACCGCCGGCCCGGCGGTGAACCCGATGATCAAGATCACCAATATCGTGGCACTTCTGCTGCTCGCGGCGCTGGCCAGCGGCGGCGCGGGCTGAGCGCGCGGGGCGGGCCGGCGACGCGCGGCCCGCCCCGCCCCAACCAAGTCCTCATCGCTCCAGCCGGAGCGCTTAACTTTCCGCTTGCCCGTCTTGTCTTGCCGCGTAATCTTCGGCCCCGGGGTAATTCGAGCTAACGGGGAGCAAGCAGACATGAAGGGGCGGGCACGCGCTATTCTGATCGCGGCGTTACTTGGCGCGGTGGCACCGGCCGTCGCGCAGGCGCCGGCGTCGACCGAGTGGGACAAGAAGCAGGTCCCGATCGAGGTTTTCGCGCAATTCCCGATGATCAATCGCCCGCGCATGACGCCCGACGGCAGCTGGATCGCGGCGAAGATCCGCGCCGGCGGACAGCAGGTGCTCGCGCTACTGCCGGTCGAGCCCGGCGGCGGCGACGTGCAGATCATCGCCCGTGACGGTGATTTCTCCACCGACAAGATCGGCACCCGCGAGATCACCAGCTTCCGCTGGCTGGATGACGAGGTGCTGCTGATCGGCCTGCGGTCGCGCGACAATTTCGAGGGGCAGTGGTTCGATAACCTGCGCTACGCTTCCTATAACCGCAAGACGCGCAAGGTGCTGCCGCTGGGCTGGGACAATGCCTTCGCCGGCACCGATCTCGTCTGGGCCTCGAACGAGGGTACGCCCCGCATCCTGCTCGCCCGCGCCAATCCGGAAAACGGCACCGAGCGGTTGAGCAAGCCCGAAGTCGTCGAGGTCAACGCGATCACCGGCGCGACCCGGATCGTGATGGGCGCCAACCCGATGGTGTCGGACTGGACCGCCGATGCCGGCGGGGTGGTGCGGATGGGCAGCACCTATAACGCCGATACCGGCAAGGCATCGGTGATGTATCGCCCCGATGCGAAGACGGGGATGCGAACCGTTTATGAAGGCATTCCCGATCGCTACAACGGCACGCCGCTACCCGACGTGCTGCTGAAGAGCCCGGACAAGGCCTATAGCCTTTCCGCGCGCGAGGGAGTCGTGGCGCTCTACAGCTATGATCTCACCAAGATGGCGCCGGACAAGAAGCTGTTCGGGATCGAGGGCTACGACCTGGACGGCCCGATCCTGTCGTACGACGGGACGACGCTGGAAGGCGTGCGCTACACCAGCGATCGCGAGCATACCAAGTGGTTCGATCCGCGCATGAAGGAAATCCAGGCGATCCTGGAGGAGACCTTCGGCAAGGGCAACGTGCAGATCGAAACGTCCGATGCCAAGCGCGAGAAGTTGCTGTTCAGCGTCGCCGCACCCGGCCAGGCGCCGGCCGTCTATTATTTCAACACGCAGACCGGGGCGACCCGGCGGATCGCCTTTTACAACGAGACGCTGAAGGACGCGAAGCTCAACCCGGTCTCGATGGTGCGCTACCCGGCGAGCGACGGCAAGCAGATCGACGCGGTGCTCACGCTGCCGCGCCATCACGCGGGCGAGAAGAAGCGGCCGGTGATCGTGCTCGCCCATGGCGGACCCTGGGCGCGCGACAGCGCCGACTGGGACGCTTATGGCTGGGCGCAGGCGCTCGCCGAACTCGGCTATGTGGTGATCCAGCCCAATTTCCGCGGATCGACCGGCTATGGCCCGGCCTGGACCAAGGCGGCCGAGGGCGCCTGGGGGCTGCGGATGCAGGATGACCTGAACGACGCGGTCGATTGGCTCGCCGCGCAGGGCATCGCCGATCCCGGCCGCGCGTGCGTGATGGGCTGGTCCTATGGCGGTTACGCCGCCAGCCGCGCCGCGCAGCGCGATGGCAAGCGCTATCGCTGCGCGATCAGCGGCGCGGGGGTGCACGATCTCCCCTCGATGGTGGCGTATGACAAGAATTATCTCGGCCTTTACGCGGCGAAGCGCGCGCTGGGCTCGGCGGGGCAGCTCGAACAGGTCTCGCCCGGGCTGCACCCCGCGGACTTTTCGGCGCCGATCCTGATCGTCCACGGCGCGCGTGACCAGCGCGTGCCGGTGGCGCAATCGCGCGGGCTGGTGTCGCGGCTGAAGGCGGCGGGCAAGGTGGAGGGGCGCGACTTCGTTTATGTCGAGCAGCCGCTCAACACCCACAACCTGCTGCGCGAGGAAGACCGGGTGCAGTTCCTGCAGGAAGTGAAGAAGTTCCTCGATCGCTTCAACCCGGCCTGAGGCGCGGCGGGGGCCGGGGCTGTCGATGACCGCGCTTGCGGCTGGGTTAGGGGGCGGGCCTTTCCCGGCTGCATCGCGGCGGCTAGGAAAGGCTTCGTCCGGGGGAAGCGATGCGTCTAGGCTGGGATGAAATCAGGCGCCGCGCCCGCGCCTTCAGCGCCGAATGGGTTGATGCCCATTATGAAAAGGGCGAGACGCAAAGCTTCTACAACGATTTCTTCGAGATTTTCGGCGTCAAGCGTCGCACCGTCGCCAGCTATGAGCGCCGTGTCCAGAGTCTCGACGCCAACCGGCGCGGCTTCATCGACCTGTTCTGGCCGGGCACCCTGATCGTCGAGCAAAAGTCGGGCGGGCGCGATCTGCTGAAGGCGCAAACCCAGGCGCTCGAATATTTCGATTGGCTGCCGGATAATCAGAAGCCGCGCTATATCCTGACCTGCGATTTCCAGCGCTGGCGGCTGGTCGATCTGGACACCAACCGCGATTGGGCGTTCACGCTGCCCGAACTCCACACGCATGTGGAGGCCTTCGCCTTCATTCTTGGCCGCCAGCGCAGCTTCCAGACCCAGGCGACCGTCACCATCAAGGCCGCGGAGCTGATGGGCAAGCTGCACGACGCGCTCGAGGCGTCTGGCTATGTCGGGCACGATCTGGAGCAGTTGCTCGTCCGGCTGCTTTTCTGCCTGTTCGCCGACGACACCGGCATTTTCGAGCCGAAGGACATTTTCCTGCAATTGCTGGAGAATGACACGCGCGAGGACGGCAGCGACACTGGGCGGATGCTGATGGAGCTGTTCGACGTGCTCGACACGCCGGATGGCAACAACGGCACGGTCAACCAACGTCAGGCGGGGCTTTCGGGCGAACTGAACGCCTTTCCCTATATCAACGGGCGCTTGTTCGCCGGGCGGCTGCGCACCCCCGTGTTTTCCGCCGACATGCGCCGCTATCTGCTCGATGCGTGTCGGCACAATTGGAGCGGGGTGAGCCCGGCGATCTTCGGATCGCTGTTCCAATCGGTGATGTCGCCGGACAAGCGCCGCAAGATCGGCGCGCATTACACGTCCGAAGCCAATATCCTGAAAGTGATCGGCCCGCTGTTCCTGGACGATCTGCGCGCCGAACTCGACGCCATCCTGGCGCGCAAGACCGGGCGGCAGGCGGCGCTGCTGGAGTTCCAGCACAAACTGACGCGGCTCACCTTCTTCGATCCGGCCTGTGGCTGCGGCAATTTCCTGGTAATCGCCTATCGCGAGATCCGCCGGCTGGAGCTTGATTGCCTGAAGGCGCTCTATCCCGATCAGCGGATCGAGGCGGCGCTGCTCAGCCGCATCACCGGCGCTGACCGCCTATCTGTTCGACGCGCGGGGTGTGGCAAATCGCCATCTGGTGGTGCGCGAGGAGGCGCGGCCGATCAACGGGGCGGCGAAGCTCGCGATCGGCAGTCAAATTATTGATGATGGGCACTTTACGTTTTTGCCGAGCGAACGGGCAAAATTCATTGAGGACGAGCCAAGCTCGGCGCCTTATTTCCGTCGACTGATCGGCGCCGACGAACACATCAATGGCACAGTGCGATGGGTACTGACCCTACATGACGCGGACCCCTCGGTCGTCAACTCGGCGCCCTTGATCAAGGAACGAATTTCGGCCGTGCGCCAGTTCAGGCTTGGCAGCAAAAGAGCGAGCACACTCGCAGCGGCAAGGAATCCCGCCTCATTTGCCCTGCAAACCATTCCCAGCAGCAGTTTCCTGGTTTTGCCGCGCGTGTCGTCCGAGCGCCGCGAATATGTGCCGTTCGGATGGCAAGACCCGCCGGCAATCCCTACCGACGCGATCATTGTTTTACTCGACGCCACCCTGCTCGACTTCGCCATCCTCACCAGCCGCCAGCATATGGCGTGGCTCGCGCATATTGGCGGGCGTTTGGAGAGCCGCTATCGCTACTCGATCGGCCTCGTTTACAACACCTTCCCCTGGCCCGACGCCACTCCCGCCCAACGCGCGAGGATCGAGGCGCTCGCGCAAGCCGTGCTCGATGCCCGCGCCGCGCATCCCACCGCCAGCCTCGCCGATCTCTACGATCCGGATACCATGCCCGCCAATCTGCGCCGCGCGCACCACGCGCTCGATCTGGCGGTGGACAAGCTCTATCGCGCCGCGCCCTTCGCTTCGGACCGCGACCGGGTCGAACACCTGTTCGGCCGCTATGAAGCGTTGGTCAATCCGCTGCAGACGGCGGGCGTCCGCGCCAATCGCCGCACCGCGCGCCGGGCGGCGAAGTCCTGAACTAGCGCTCCACCTCGCCCCGCTTCCCTTTTCCCCCCGCCTGGGCTATGGCCGCGCCCAATTTTCCCGAAATCGCGAAGAGGGTTGTTTGGCCAAGGAAGAATTGCTCGAAATGCGCGGCACGGTGGTGGAACTGCTGCCCAATGCCATGTTCCGCGTACGCCTGGAAAATGATCACGAAATCCTCGGCCACACCGCCGGCAAGATGCGCAAGAACCGCATCCGGGTGCTGGTGGGCGACGATGTGCTCGTGGAACTCACGCCCTATGATCTCACCAAGGGGCGCATCACTTATCGCTTCAAATAAGTGGCGCTGATCCTCGCTTCCACCTCGCCGCGGCGGCGCGATCTGCTCGCGCGGCTGGGGGTGGTGCCCGATCGGATCGCCGCGCCCGATATCGATGAAAGCCCCGCGCGCGGCGAGCTGCCCCGCGCTTATGCGCTCCGCCTCGCCGAGGCCAAGGCGCGCGCCGTGCCCTGCGATCCCGGCGACGTGGTGATCGCCGGCGACACGACGATCGCGCTCGGCCGCCGCATCCTCCCCCCCGCCGAAAACGAGACGGTGCAGCGCGAGCTGCTCGGCCTGCTCTCCGGCCGGCGCCATCATTGCCTGGCGGCGGTGTGCGTGATCGATGGCGCCGGCGCCGCGCGGCTGCGGCTCGCCGATACGGTCGTCAGCTTCAAGCGGCTGTCGGCGGAGGAGATCGACGCTTATGTCGCGTGCGGCGAGGGGCTGGGCAAGGCGGGCGGCTATGCGATCCAGGGCCGCGCGGAAGCGCTCGTCAAGCGCCTCGCCGGCAGCCATTCCGGCGTGATCGGCCTGCCGCTCTACGAAGCCCGCGCGCTGCTGCGCACCGCCGGCGTGTCGCTTGGCTGAGTGGCTTTATGAAGACGGCATCGGCGAGGCGCGCGCGGCGCTGATCGAGCAAGGCCGCATCCTGAAGGCGCGGATCGAGCGGCCTTATCTCGGCCCGCGCGCCGGGGCGGTGGTCGAGGCGCGCTATGATGCGAACTGGGTGCAGTTCCAGGGCGGCAGCTTCCAGCTCGCCCAGGGGCTGCAGGCCTATGTCGCGCACATTCCCCGCGCGCTGAGCCAGGGCGCGCGCGTCCGGCTCGAAATCCTGCGCCAATATACGCCGCGCGCCGGCGGCCGGGCCAAGCGGATCACCGCACGGATCGTGCCGCCCGACACCCCCTTGAGCGACGGGCCGAGCCTCGCCGAGGCGATCGCCGCCACCCCCTGGCCGGTGCGGCTGCTGCGCGCGGTCGATGCCGATGCACTGGAGGAAGCCGGGTGGAGCGAGCTGCTCGAAGAGGCGCGCACCGGCATCGTCGACTTTCCCGGCGGGCGGCTCACCATCGAGCTGACCGAGGCGATGACGGTGATCGACGTCGATGGCGGCGGCGATCCCGAAAAGCTGGCGGTCGCGGGCGCGCGCGCGGCGGCCGAAGCGATCGAGCGGCTGAACCTGGCGGGCTCGATCGCGATCGACCTGCCCACCGCGAACAGCAAGGCCGCGCGACTCGCCGCCGCCGAGGCGTTCGACGCGGCGATGCTGAGCAAGTTCGAGCGGACGGCGGTGAACGGCTTCGGCTTGCTCCATGTGGTGATGCGCAAGCGCCGGCCCGCGCTGATCGAGCTGATCCAGGGCGAGCCCGCGCGCAGCGAGGCGCTCGCGCTCTACCGTCGGGCGGAGCGCGAGCCGCTGCCGGGGGCGATCCTGTTCACCGCCAACCCCACGACCGTGGCGCAGGCGACGCACGACGCTGAACTCGCTCGTCGCCGCGGCACTGCGGCGCGCTGGGAAGCGGTGGCGACGCCGATCGGAGGCGGCAGCCTTTCGCGGGTGATTGATCGCGGCGCGGGCGATGACCAGATCGCGTGAGACTTGAACGCCGCACCAATGGACGATTCGAATGGCTGACCTCCGCTGCCCGATCTGCGACCGCCCGACCGACCCCGCTTTCCGCCCCTTTTGCAGCCGGGGCTGCAAGGATCGCGACCTGCTGCAATGGCTGGGCGAGGGCTATCGCCTGCCCGGCCGCCCGACCCCGCCGGGCGCGAATCCCGGGCTGGACAGCGCGGAGGAAGGCGATTAAGAGGCCCGCTCCTGCCGCGACCCGGCAACGCCCAAGTAGCTCAGTTGGTAGAGCATGCGACTGAAAATCGCAGTGTCGGTGGTTCGATTCCGCCCTTGGGCACCATTTCCTTCCCGGTCGCGCCGGTGCGGATAAGCGTAAGTCCTGGAACTACTCGCGTGCTGCTGGTCGACCTTTAGCGATTCATATCATCGGCGTCGCTCCGGCTTAAACCGGGGCGATGCCCACTTCCACAGCAGAAGCAGAGCACGTGCCAGACCACGGCAGAGTCTATCAGGTCACGAACAGCTCCCTATTGTGCTCTCTTCAGTTCGTTACCGCACCGGAGGGTAAGACTTTTGATTATCAGCGTCGTCATTGCGAGCGTAGCGAAGCAATCCATCCGCCGCACCTAGTCCCGCTGGATTGCTTCGTCACTGCGCTCCTCGCAATGACGGTTCTGTATGGCGCCATCACGCGTTAGCGGTCGAGGTGGGGTTGCGGCCACCCATAACCGTCAGGAAAGCAAGAGCCGCAAATCTTGACTTACAAGGCCAATAACTCGTCCTGCAAAAAGGGCGGTACGGAGTTTTTCGAGAGTGGCAAGTTCGTTCGCCGTAGTAAAAAACTCCGTCAGATCTTTCGCACCAAGATCTTCCGCTCGAGCGCGAAAAGGAAATTTGCTTTCATCTATCGTGGACGGCTCGCCCATTGCCAGCGGCCAAAGGGCAAAATTTAGGTAGTGGTCTTCGCCGGACCATTGTGACCGTTGAAGGTTGACGAGTTGGAGAAAGTCGGCGGTTCGTCGAACCCAATTTCGCCGCCGCCACCGCTTGAAGCCATGCGTCTGGGCGAAGCGGTCGAGTTCTTCCGCATCCAGCTTTAAAAACGGTTGGTCGTCGTTCACAGACATACCCTCTGCGTCACCGATCACCGGTGTCGATGGTTCTACAGGCGACCTGTCTCCGCCCTAAACAATCCCACTCTCCCGCCCCCAGTACCGATCCCTTAGCAGTCGCTTGTACAGCTTCCCCGTCGGCGCGCGGGGGAGGGCTTCGGTGAAGTCGAACTGGCGCGGGGTCTTCACGCCCGAAAGTTCCTCGCGGCACCAGCGGGTCAGTTCCTCGGCCAGCGCCGGCCCGGCCTCGGCCATGTCGAGCGGCTGGATGACCGCGACCACGCGCTCGCCCATGTCGGGGCAGGGCGCGCCCACCACCGCCGCGTCCGCCACCTTTGGGTGGGTGATCAGCCGGTTCTCGATCTCCTGCGGGTAGATGTTCACCCCGCCGGAAATGATCATGAAGCTCTTGCGATCGGTGAGGTAGAGATAGCCCTCGGCGTCGAGCCGGCCGATATCGCCGAGCGTCGTCCAGCCTTTCGGGTGGCGCGCCTCGGCGGTCTTGGCGGGATCGTTGTGATATTCGAACACCCCGCCGCCCTCGAAATAGACCAGGCCCTCGGTGTTCGGCGGCACTTCATTCCCCGCCTCGTCGCAGATGTGGAGCACGCCGTAGGCCGCCTTGCCGACCGAGCCCGGATGCGCGAGCCACTGCGCCGAATCGATGGTCGTCAGGCCATTGCCCTCGGAGCCGGCATAATATTCGTACAGCACCGGCCCCCACCAATCGATCATCGCGCGCTTCACCGGCACCGGGCACGGCGCGGCGGCGTGGATCGCGGTGCGCAACGTCGAGAGATCATAGGCCCGGCGCGCCGCCTCGGGCAGCTTGAGCAGGCGGACGAAATGGGTCGGCACCCATTGGCTGTCGGTCACGCCGTAGCGCGCGATCGCGGCGAGCGCGGCTTCGGGATCGAAATGGCGCATCATCACCACTGTCCCGCCCAGCCGGTGGACGGTCATCGACCAGCGCAAGGGCGCTGCGTGATAGAGCGGGGCGGGGGAGAGGTAGATGCTCTCGCCCGACAGCCGGTAGAGCGCCTGGGCGAGCATCATCAGCACCGTCGGCGCGGCGATGTTGGGGTCCTCGGGCAGCGCCACGCGCACGCCCTTGGGCCGCCCCGTGGTGCCCGAGCTGTACAGCATGTCGACGCCCGCGCGCTCGTCGGCGATCGGGGTGGCGGGGAGCGGGGCGAGCGCGGCTTCCCAGCTCGCCCACCCCTCGAGCATGCCGCCGATCAGATAGCGCTGCACGCCGGGCAACAGCCCCGGCAGCGCCGCCGCGACCTCGCCGAGCGCCCCCGAGGCGACCAGCAGCTTCGCGCCCGAATCGCTCACGATATAGGCGACCTCCGCCGGGGTGAGCCGGGCGGGGACGCAGACATAGATCAGCCCGGCGCGCTGCGCGCCCCAGACGAGATCGTAGAATTCGGCGCGATTGTCGCAGAAGATCGCGACGGTATCGCCGATGCCGAGCCCCGCCGCGCGGAACAGTCGCGCCGCGCGGTTCGAGCGCGCGTCGAGCTCGGCATAGCTGATGGTCTCGCCCGTCTCGGCGACGATCAGCGCAGCCTTGTCCGGCGTGCGCTGCGCATGGACGCTGGGATGCATCCTTCCTCTCCTGGTTCTTGGCGGGTCTACCCGAGCCGGGATCGTCCTGCTTTCAGGAAAGGCTAACCGCTCGCGCGCGCGGGTTCAACGCTGAGGTACAGGCTGTAGCCGCGCCCCTTTTCGGTGCGCACCAGGGGAAAGGCGAAGCCGCGATCGAGCTTCGCGCGCAGCCGGCTGACATGCACTTCCAGCACATTGGTGCCGGGATCGAAATTCAGCCCGCACACCCGGGTGAGCAGATGCTGGCGGCCGACCGGCACGCCGGGCGTCCGCGCGAGTTCGGCGAGCAGGCGATATTCGCGCGGCAGCAGCTCGATTGGCCGACCCGATCGCCACACGCGCCGTTCGAGCGGATCGATCACCAGCTCGCCGATCACCAGCCGCTGCCCCTGGCGGCGGCGGATCAGCGCGGCCAGCTGCGCGGCGATCAGCGCGTCGCTCTGCCGCGCGGGATAGACCGCGTCCGCCCCCGCCGCGAGCGCGTCGAGCTGGACGGCCTCGTCGCCGCTCACGATCAAGGCGCGGATGATCGCGTCTCGCGCGCCATTGAGCGCCGCGGCGGGCGAGGCGGTGGGGGCAAGCCATCCGAGCCAGGCGCCGTCGCACGCCTCGCCGGGCGGAGACAGCGGCACGCCTTGCGCGGCGAGCGCGGCGTGCAGCCCGGGTCGATCGGGCACGGCAAGATATAAAGGCATCATCGGATGCTCGGTCCCGGCTCTTTCCCCACAAGCCGCCGTTCGAGCGAAGTCATGGCGCGAAGAGACCTTCGGCGCGGACCTGTCCGGTAGCGACTCTTGTTACGCGGTTGGCCACGTTGTTAAGCGGGCGCCGAACACATCCCACCCCTAACCGGCTCCAAAATGGAGATTACTCGGCTTGAAGCCTGGCCAGTCGCGCGCGTGCCCAAGGCGTGAGGGTCGGATCGTCGGCCGCCTTTTCCCATAAGGTCATCGCCCGCGCCGGATCGGCGGCGGCGAGCGCGGTGACGGCGGCCAGGCGCAGTCGCGGGCTCGGGTGGCGCCGGGCGAGCCGCTCCGCCACCGCCGCGCCCTCGCCGAACGGCACCGCCAGCGCGAGCAGCGCCTCGGCCGGCGCGCTCGTCAGGCATTGGGCGATCGTGCCCGCGGCGAGATCGAAGCGATATTGATCGATCCAGGGCTGCGCCGGATCGAAGGCCATCAGATTGAGCGACACTGAGAGCGCCGAGGGCGGCAGCTGGCGATGCACATCGCGCCGCGCCCGATAGAGCACCAGCGCGCCCGGTGTCAGTTGTCGCCGGCCGAGCGGATGGAGCGCGACCGCCTCGCCCGGATAGCCGGTGACGCGATCGCCCGCATATTCATAATCGTCGCTTTCATAGCCGGGGCCGAAATAGCCATAGCTCAGGAAGCTGAAATTATGGTCGTGCGCCATGCCGTAGAAGAAGGCGCCGGCGCCGGCCGCGCGGGTGGCGGGATCGTCGGCGGCGGGCCAGAAACAGGCTCGCAGCAGGAAGCGTCCGCCGGGCGGATGCAGCAGCAGCACCTGCGGGCCGTAGAGCGCGCGCGGCGCCGCTTCGCGCCGCAGCAACTCGGCGATCGCGCGTTCGGCGAGGAAATCGGGGTTGCGCCCCAGCCGCGCGAAGAGCGGGGCGAGCGCCGCCAGCGCTTCCTCGTCGCGCGGATCGAACGGGGTGGTGGCGAGCGTGTCGATCAGCGCGTCCAGCCCCATCGACGGCGCGTCGCCCGCCTCGATCAGTCGCGGCATTCGAGCATCGCCTCCACTGTCGGCAGCATCGTCCGCGCCGCTTGGCGCACCTCGGCATTGGCGTCTTCGGTCATCGCGCGCAGCCGGGGGAGGGCGGCGCGGGCATCGAGCGCCAGCCATTCGCGCATCGCCGCCCAGCGCAGGAAATAAGCGGGCGCCTCGGTCGCGGCGGCGAAGGCGGGCGCGGCCTCGGTCCGGCCGGCGGCGCGCAGGAAGCCGAGCAGCAGTTGCGCGCGCGCGGCGGCGTGATCGAGCGTCGCGACGCGCAGCAGCTTGCCGCTCGCCCGGTCATATTCGCGGGCGAAGGGCGCCGCGCCGGCGTGGATCGTCGCGGTCAGCATCACCAGGTCGCGCTCGGCGCCCTCGATCGCCTGGGCGTGGGTGCGGCCGTCGATCCGCCGGACCAGCCCGTCACGCAGGGCGACCGCGCCGATCGGCACGATCGGCGGCGCGCTCGCGGCGGCGAAGTCGGGCCCGGCCGCCTCGGTACGCCAGAGCAGCACCCGGCCCGATCCGCGCTGATAGCGCACCACGCTCAACCGCCCCGGCACGACCAGCCGCGCGGTCGGCGCCGCGCCCGGGATGTGGGTTAGCAGCGTCCCGGTGATGGTCAGCGCGGGGTGTTCATAGATCACCGCCCCCAGCCGCGGCCCGTCGCGCTGCACCCGCCAGGGTGGCTCGAACCAGCGGTCGCCGTCGAGCGCCCGCATCATCGGCGCGAGCAGCGCGCGGACCCAGGCGCTATCCTCCAGCAGCAAGGTCGCCCGCCGCGCGACCTGCTCGGCATCGGCGGTTTCCAGCCCGACCAGCGCGGTATCCGCCCAGCGCCACGCCGCGCCGAGGCGATGTTGCTCCGCGAAGCGCCGCGAGGCCGCCCGCGACGCGACGAGCGCCGCCCGGTCCTCGAGCGCGTCGGCGAGATCGGGCGTGCTCAATGCGGATCGAGTTCGTAGACCAGCATCGCGATGCCGACGACCATCTCGAACACGTCGTCCGCGATCGCCTCGCCCGCGCGCAGCGCGCCGGTGCCCGCCACCTGCGTGCCGAGTTCGACGATCTCCGCCAAATCGATACCGAACAACCCCATGCTGCTCTCCCCGCGAACTTCGGCGAAAAAGCCTAGCCTGCCGAGCAAAGAACGGGGATTTACAACGTTGTAACCCTTGGCGCGGCCGGAACGGGGGTGTAAGGATCGCTACAATGAGCACGCCCTTCGATCCGCGCCTGTTCCTCAGCTTCGGCAAGCGCGGCCATGGCGGGCTGCTCGGCATCGATTATCACGATCACGGCCCCGATTGGTGCACGCTGCAACTGCCGTTCCGCCCGGAGCTGATCGGCAATGAGGAATCGGGCGTCCTCGCCTCCGGCCCGATCCTGACGATGATGGACATGGCGACCAGCATCGCGGTGTGGCTGAAGCTCGGCACGTTCCGCGCGCACGCGACGCTCGATCTGCGGATCGATTATCTCCGCCCCGCGACCCCGGGGAAAACAGTGTTCGGCCGGGGCGAATGCTATCGCATCACCCGCGCGATCTCGTTCATCCGCGGCCAGGCGCATGACGGCGATCCCGACGACCCGTTGGCGCATGTCGCGGGGACGTATATGTTCACCGAGGCGCAGCCATGAAACTGCCCCCCTATGCCGATCTGCTCGGGCTGAGCGTCGATCTGGAGCCGGGGCTGCCGCCCTTGCTGACGATGCCGTTCCGCGAGGGGGTGATGGGCCGGCCGGGCTTCCTCCACGGCGGCGCGATCGGCGGGTTGCTGGAGGTGGCGGCGATCGCCGCCTTGCAGCAGGCGCTCGATGCCGATGGGGGGGGCCGGGTGAAGCCGATCGGGGTGACGATCGATTTCATGCGCGGTGGCCGCGAGAAGCTGACGCGCGCCCGCGGGCTGGTGACCCGGCTGGGGACGCGGGTGGCCAACGTCGACGCGCTCGCCTGGCAGGACGCCGAGGACCGACCAATCGCGCGGGCGCGGATGAATTATCTGGTGGTGCGCGGGGGTTAGGGGGCGGCCCAAACGCACCCGATTTACGTCGCCCCGGCCTCGAGCCGGGGCTAGGCTGCCTCGCGACGGTAGAAGAAGAAGCCCAGCCCCGGCTCAAGGCCGGGGCGACGCCGGTGATATCGTGGCGCTCTAAACCCCCACCACTTGCTGCTCGATGGCGCCGAAGATGCTGTGGTGCTTGTCGTCCTCGGCCCAGATGCGCACGGTGTCGCCCGCTTTCAGGAACGGCGTCACCGGCTTGCCGACCTGGATCGTCTCGACCGTCCTAACCTCGGCGAGGCACGAATAGCCGACGCCGCCCTCGGCGATCGGCTTGCCCGGGCCGCCATCCGCGTCGCGGTTGGAGACGGTGCCCGAGCCGATGATCGTCCCCGCGCCAAGCGCGCGCGTCTTCGCCGCATGGGCGATCAGCGTGCCGAAATCGAAGGTCATGTCCTCGCCCGCCTGCGCCCGGCCGAAGGGCTGGCCGTTCAGATCGACGCGCAACCGGCGGTGAAGCTTGCCGCCTTGCCACCAATCGCCCAGCGCCGCGGGGGTGACGAACACCGGCGAGAAAGCGCTCGCCGGCTTCGACTGGAAGAAGCCGAAGCCCTTGGCGAGCTCGCCCGGGATCAGGTTGCGCAGCGACACGTCGTTGGTGAGCCCGACCAGGCGGACCAGCCGCAGCGCCTCCTCCGCGGAGACGCCCCTCGGTACATCGCCCGTCACCACGACGACCTCGGCCTCCAGATCGCAGCCCCAGGCTTCGTCCTTGAGCGGGATCGGATCGCGCGGCCCCAGGAAGCCGTCCGAGCCGCCCTGATACATCAGCGGATCGTGCCAGAAGCTCTCCGGCATCTCGGCCCCGCGCGCCTGCCGCACCAGCGCGACATGGTTCACATAGGCCGATCCGTCCGCCCATTGGTACGCGCGCGGCAGCGGGGCGGCGGCGTCATGCTCGTGAAAGCGTTCGAGCGGGATCGCCTGATGCTCAAGGTCGGTCGCGAGCGCTTCGAGCGCGGGGGCGATCCGTTCCCAATCGTCGAGCGCGGCCTGCAACGTGGGGGCGATATGGCCTGCATCGGCATACCAGGCGAGATCGTTGGAGACGACGACGAGCCGCCCATCGCGTCCGCCCTTCAGGCTGGCCAGTTTCATCGCAATTCCCTTCACGGCTGCTCCGATCCTCCCCCGGCGGGGGAGGTGGCAGGCGCGCGAGCGCCTGACGGAGGGGTATCCCCGGTTGATCGACGGCGATACCCCTCCACCGCGCCGCGCGCGGTCCCCCTCCCCTTGCCCTTGCAGGGGAGGAGCTGGTGGGCATCGACCCTGCGATGACGTAGCCTCAATCCGTCGCGCCCGACAAGCGGGGTTGACCTCGCCGCGATCGCCCCACACCCTGCCGCGCAAAGAATATGGAGAGGACCATGCTCGATACGCTGCCCGGGCGCTTCGCCTATAATGAGGATCACCAGGCCTTCCGCCAGACGGTGCGCCAGTTCCTGCTTAAGGAAGGCGTGCCGAACGTGAACCAGTGGGAGAAGGACCGGCTGGTGCCGAAGAAATTCTGGCGCCAGGCGGGCGAAGTGGGGATGCTGTGCCCCACGGTGCCCGAGGCCTATGGCGGGCTCGGCCTCGATTTCGGCTATAACGCGATCGTCAATGAAGAGATGGCCTATCTCGGCGTGCCCGCCGGTTTCACGCTGCAATCGGACATCGTCTGCGATTATCTCGTCGCTTATGGCTCCGAAGAGCAGAAGGCGCAGTGGCTGCCCCGCTTGGTGAGCGGCGAGACGATCACCGCGATCGCGATGACCGAGCCGGGCACCGGCAGCGATCTCCAGTCGATCCGCACGAGCGCGGTGAAGGACGGCAACCACTATGTGATCAACGGCAGTAAGACCTACATCACCAACGGCCAGAACGCGGACCTGATCCTGGTCGTCGCCAAGACCGACCCCGACGCCAAGCCCGCTTACAAGGGCATGTCGATCATCCTGGTCGAAAGCGATCGCGAAGGCTTCCAGCGCGGGCGCAAGCTCGACAAGATCGGCCAGGACGCCGCCGACACCAGCGAGCTGTTCTTCGAGGATGTCCGCGTGCCGATGACCAATTGCCTCGGGCAGGAGGGGATGGGCTTCATCTATCTGATGAGCCAGCTGCCGCAGGAGCGCCTGTCGATCGCCGTCGGCACCCAGGCGAGCGCGCAAAAGGCGTTCGACGAGACGGTGGAGTTCACCAAGACGCGCAAGGCTTTCGCCGGCATGGTGTTCGATTTCCAGAACACCCGTTTCGTGCTGGCGGATCTGAAGGCGAAGCTCCAGGTCGGCTGGGCGCATCTCGATTGGGCGATCAAGCGCCATCTGGCGGGCGAGCTGACCGCGACCGAGGGCGCGGCGGCGAAGCTGTGGCACACCGAGCTGCAATGGGAAGTGATGGACAAATGCCTGCAGCTCCACGGCGGCGCGGGCTATATGAACGAATATCCCATCGCCCGGATGTGGCGCGCCGCGCGGGTGAGCCGGATCTACGGCGGCACGAACGAGATCATGAAGGAGCTGATCGGGCGTTCGCTTTAGGCTGGCTTGATTATTCTTCGGCGCTGCTCGAGTTCAAATCTATGCGTCGCCCCGGCGAAGGCCGGGGCCCGGCTTTTTCTTCGCCGGCCGCAAGGCAGCCAAGCCCCGTGTCGAGCACGGGGCGACGTGCGTTGGGATAAGCAGGGCCGGGGCTCGCAATGGCCTTCGGCAAGCAGGCGTCGTCGCCCGCTTATTCCTCGGTCCGCACCAGCACGACTTCGCCAATCAGCAGGAACAGCAGGAACGGCGCCCAAGCGGCGAGGAGCGGCGGGTAGACGTTGAGATTGCCCATCGCCAGCGCGAAATTATCCGCGACGAAATAGAGGAAGCCGAGCATCATCCCGATCACCGCGCGCATGAACAGCCGGCCCGATCGCGCGAGGCCGAAGGCCGCGACCGCGCCGAGCAGCGGCATCAGCACCGCCGAGAGCGGCTTCGAGATCTTGTGCCACAAATCGCCTGCCAGCGCCTTCGTCGGGCGGCCGGCGGCCTTCAGGGTCGTCACCGCATCGTAAAGCTGGCCGAAGGAAAGGCCGTCCGCCTCGACCTTGGCGAGCGTCAGCTGATCGGGCGCCACGCCGCGCGCGGCGATCACCGTGCCGAGCCGGTTCTGAAGCCCGCTCGCCACGTCGAAGCGAGTCGCCTTCTCCAACCGCCAGCCATCCTCGGCGCGGGTCGCGCGCGGCGCCTGGATCACCGCGAGCAGCGCGCCGCCCGATCGGTCATAGATCGTCACGTCGCTTAGCTGCGCCGCCGCGCCCCGGCCGCGTACCGCGCGCGCGTGAACCAGATCGTCGCCGGTGCGCGCCCACACATTGTTGCGATCGCCGCGATCGATCGGCAGCGGGCCATATTCCACCCGCTTCCACTCGGCGAGCGTGGCGGAGGCGCGCGAGACGATGCGATCGTTGAATGCGAACGAGATCGCCGCCACCCCGAACGCCGCCAGGATCAGCGGCGCGAGCACCTGATGCGCCGAAAGCCCCGCCGCCTTCAGCGCGATCACCTCGCTATTCTGGTTGAGCGTGGAAAGCGTGATGATCGTCGCGCCGAGCACCGAGAAGGGCAGGAATTGCGCGATGATCTCCGGCACGCGCAGCGACACATATTGCCAGATCTGCGCGTCGCCATTGCCGGGATGCGCCAGGATGGTGCCCGATTCGCTCAGCAGATCGAGCGTCTGCAGCACCAGCACCAGCCCCGCCAGGATCACGACGATGCGCACCACGAACATCCGCGCCATGTAGAGCGACACGGTCCGCGAGGGGAAAAAGCCGAGTTGCATCAGGCCCGCGCCTCCCGCCGGCGGCCGCCGCGCAAGATCCGCGCGACCAGCTTGCCGAGCTTGTCGGACGCGCGATCGAGCACGCCGATCGGCTGTCCGCCCGGCACATAAGCGATGGTGTAATACATCCACAGCACCAGCGCGGCGAACAATAGGAACGGCCCCCATAGCGCGATCGCCGGATCGACGATGCCGAGCGCGCCGATCGACTGCCCATATTCGTTGATCTTGTGATAGGTCACGATCATCACGATCGAGAGGAACACGCCGAGCGCCGAGCCCGAACGCTTCGCCGGCACACCGAGCGCGATCGCGAGCATCGGCAGCAGGAACATGGTCGCCACTTCGACAAGCCGGAAGTGGAAGGCGGCGCGGCTTTCCAGCCGACGTTTGGGGCTTTCATGGGGATCGCGGCCGATCCGCACCAGCTGCGGCAGGCGGAGTTCCAGATTGCGCTCGCCCTGAGCGCGGAAGCTTTCGGAGCGTGGCAGCGGGATCGGCAGATCGTGCGATTCGAAGCGCAGCACGCGCGGCGCGGTGAAGCCGGGCTCCGAATTGATCAGCGTACCCTTGGAAAGGCGGAAGATCACCTCGTCCGGATTGTCGGTGGCGAGGAAGCGGCCGCTGTCCGCCGTCACCGCGGTCCAGCCACCATTATTGCTCGCGCGGTTGACGAAAATGCCTTCCAGCCGGCGCCCTTCATCATGGCTGCGCTCGATCCGAACCGTCGCGCCATTGGGGAAGCTGGTGAATTCGCCCACCTTGATCGAGGCGCCGAGCGCGCCGGTGCGCAGTTCGTAGCGCAGCCGCTCATAGGCATAGCGCGCGTCGGGCTGAATGAAGCCGACGATCGCGAGGTTGGCCGCGGCCAAGACGACGGCATAGCCATAGGGCACCAGCAGCATCCGGTTATAGCTGATGCCCACGCCGCGCATCACATCGAGCTCGGACGAGGTGGCGAGGCGGCGGAAAGCGAGCAGGATGCCGAGCATCAGCCCGATCGGGATGCCGAGCCCGAGATACTCGGGCAGCAAATTGGCGAGCATCCGCCACACGACGCTCACCGGCCCGCCTTCGTTCGCGACGAATTCGAACAGCCGCAGCATGCGATCGAGCACGAGCAGCATCGCCGAGACGATGAGCGTCGAGATCAGCGGCACCGCGATCAGCCGGGCGAGATAGCGATCGAGCGAGGTCAAGCGAAGCCCTCAAGCGTGGGAAGTTGCAGCCTATAGGGGCTGGCCATGCGGGCGTCAGCAGAGAAATGCGGACCAAATCCTCCCCGCTTACGGGGAGGGGGACCATGCGAAGCATGGCGGAGGGGCTGCGCCGCCGGCAGCCGAGGCCGCCCCTCCACCATTCGCTGCGCGAATGGTCCCCCTCCCCAAGCAAGCTTGGGGAGGATTTTTAGATCGCGCCCACCGCGCGGCCCGCCGCCTCGAACCGGGCGAGCACCGTCTTGATCTGCTCCGGCGTATGCTCCGCGCAGAGCGAGCAGCGCAGCAGATAAGTGCCGGCCGGCGTCGCGGGCGGACGCGCCATGTTCACGTAGACACCGCTCTCCAGCAGCGCCTGCCACATCGCGACCGCCTGGTTCTGATCGCCCAGGATCACCGCGACGATCGCCGATTCGGGCGTCTCGGTGCCGAGCTTGAACCCGAGCGCCGTCAGCCCGCCATGCAGCGCGCGGGCATTCTCCCACAGATGCTGGCGCTTGTTGTGCGCGTGCTTCAGCTTGCGGATCGAGGCGGCGGCGGTCGCGACCACCGAGGGCGGCAGGCTGGCGGTGAAGATATAGGGCCGGCAGGCGAGCCGGATCGCCTCGAACTTGGGGTGGTTCGAGACGCAGAAACCGCCGACCGTCCCCACCGACTTGCTGAAGGTGCCGACGATGAAATCGACCTCGCCCTCCAGCCCCTGCGCTTCGTACACGCCGCGGCCATGCTCGCCGAAGAAGCCCATCGAATGCGCTTCGTCGACCAGCACCATCGCGCCGTGCTGCTTGGCGACCGCGACCATTTCCTTGAGCGGCGCGACATCGCCGAGCATCGAATAGACGCCCTCCAGCACCACCAGCTTGGCGGGCTCCACCGGCAGGCGGGCGAGGCGCTTGGCCAGATCCTCGACCGAATTGTGGCGGAAGCGCACGATCTCGGCGGTGCCCATCGCGCAGCCGTCATAGATGGAGGCATGGCTGTCGGCATCGAGGATCACATAATCGCCGCGGCCCGCCAGCGTCGCGATCATGCCGAGATTGGCCTGATAGCCGGTCGAGAAGACGATCGCGCCGCTGGTGCCGTAGAACTCCCGCAGCGCGGCTTCCGCCGCCATATGATCGCGGAAAGTGCCGTTGAGCATTCGGCTGCCGTTGGTGCCCGAGCCGAACGCGTCGAGCGCGGCATGGCCGGCGGCGAGCACGTCGGGATCGAACGTCATCCCCATATAATTATAGGTGCCGAGCAGGATCGTCTCGCGCCCCTTGATCACCGCTTCGGTCGGCGAGCGCACCTCGTCCATCACGATCGCGAAGGGATCGGTGACGCCGGCGGCGAGCAGCGCGGCGCGTTCGGCGATCAAACCGTCGAATTTCGTCATCAAATCGGCGGTTTCGGGCTCGATCAGCGCGGTTTGGGTCATGATTTTACGCCTTTGCCGTCAATTTCATCACCGCATCGACCAGCTGGCCGACGGTCTCGATCTCGGCCTGCATGTTCATGGTGATGATGATGTCGAACTCGTCCTCGATATTGGCGACGAAATCGAGCACCGTCAGGCTGTCCCACTCCAGGTCGGATTGGAAGCTGGTGCCCTCGCTCAGCGCCACGCCCTTCTTGTTGAACGGGGCGATCAGCCGGGCGACGGTATCGAAAGTCTGCGCACGATCGGTCACGAACGGGTCCTTTGTTGTGCCTGAAGCCCTGCCAAGCAAATGAGGCGGCTTTCGGGCGCGGCTATAGCAGGCCTTGGGCGCGATACCATGCGGCGGTCGCGGCGAGACCCTCGGGCGTGGCGATCATCGGGCGCCAGAGATCGGGCGGCGGGCGTTTCGCCGGGTCGATCGTCCAATCGGGATGCGCCATGTAGCGCGCGCGATCGGGGGTGAGCTTGGCCTTGGCGCCGCGCGTCAGACGATCAAGCCGCGCGGCGAGCAGCAGGGCCGGGGCGGGGAGCGAGACGGGGCGCACGCGCTTGCCGAGCGCGGTGCCGATCGCCCGCGCGTAGTCGGCATGGCTCCAGCCACCCGGGGTGCCATCATCGGCTTCGTAGAGCGCGGGCGCGCCGGGGGCGGCGGCGAGCGCGAGCAGCAGCGCCGCCAGATCATCGGCGGCGAGCAGCGAGAGGCGCCCGGGCGGCGGCAGCAGCGCCCAGCCGCGCTTCGCCAGACGGTAGACGTCGAGCATCTCCAGATCGCCGGGCCCATAGATCGCCGGCGGGCGGACGATCCGCCAATCGAGCCCGCTCGCCGTCACCCGCGCCTCGGCCTCGGCCTTGGACCAGCCATAGACCGACAGCTCGGGCGCGCGCGCGGCGAGCGAGGAGACATGGACGAACCGTCGCACCCCGGCGGCGCGCGCGGCGGCGAGCACGGCTTCGGTCCCCGCGATGTTGCCCGCGGCGAAGCCCGCGCGATCGGGTGCGTTGACCACCCCGGCGACATGGATCACCGCGTCGGCGCCCGCCGCCAAGGCGGCGAGCGGTTCGGGCGTATCGAGCGCCCCGGCGATCCACGCCACGCCCGCTTGGGCGGCTTGCGGCCGGCGGGTGAGGGCGCGCGTCCCATGGCCGGCGGCGCGCGCCGCCGCGATCAGCCGCGCGCCGACAAAGCCGGTGCCGCCGGTGATCGCCAGGATCACAGCAGCGCCAGATGGTTGCGATGGACGAGCGCCGCGCGCGGGGCATGGCCCAGGATCGTGGCGACCGCATCGCTGCGCGCGCCGACGATGCGTTCGGCGTCGGCCGCATCATATTCGCTCAGGCCGCGCGCGATCGGCGTGCCGCGATTGTCCAGGATCATCACCAGATCGCCGCGCGCGAAACCGCCAGTGACCTGGGTGACGCCCGCCGGAAGCAGGCTCTTCCCCGCGCGAAGCGCGGCGACGGCGCCCGCGTCGGCGATGAGCGCGCCCTTGGCGGTCTGCCCCGCCGCGAGCCACGCTTTCCGCGCCGGGGCGGCGTCCGCGGTGGGATGGAACAGCGTGCCGCGCCCGGTTTCCCGGTAGCGGGCGAGGGGGTGATCCTCGCGGCCCGAAGCGATCGCCAGCGCCACGCCCGCGCCGGTCGCGAGGCGCGCGGCGGCGAGCTTGGCGGCCATCCCGCCGGTGCCCATCGCCCCGACCGCGCCGATCCGCGCGGCGAGCGCATCGAGCGCCGTCACTTCGGGGATCAGCGCCGCGCCCGGCTCCTCGGGCGGGCGATCGTATAGTCCGTCCACGTCCGACAGCAGCAGCACGCCTTGCGCGCCCGCCGCCAGCGCGACCCGGGCGGCGAGGCGATCATTGTCGCCGAAGCGGATTTCCTCGGTCGCGACCGAGTCATTCTCGTTGACCACCGGCACCACGCCGAGCGCGAGCAGCCGGGCGAGGGTGCTGGTCGCGTTCAGATAGCGGCGGCGGTCCTCCAGATCGTCCAGCGTCAGCAGCAATTGCGCGGCGGTGAGACCCTGCGCGTCGAGCGCCTCTGCCCAGGCGCCGGCGAGCGCGATCTGCCCGGTGGCGGCGGCGGCCTGCGCGTCTTCCAGTGTCGCGCGGCCGCCCTTGGCGAGCGTCAACCGCCGCGCGCCGAGCGCGATCGCGCCCGAGGAGACGATGATCAGCTGCTGGCCTTGGGCCGCCAGCACGGCGACATCGGTGGCGATGGTCGCCAGCCAGTCGCGGCGCACGCCGCCGCGCTCGTCGATCAGCAGCGACGAGCCGATCTTCACGACGAGGCGCGGGGCGTTCAGGAGCATGGCGCGTCTAAAGAAGGAAGCGTCGCCCCAGCGAAAGCTGGGGCCTCGGGCCGCTGTCGCGCTACATTAGCCTGAGGCCCCAGCCTTCGCTGGGGCGACCGCTTGTTTCCAAAAGGGGGGCGAGCGGTTGCCATCCCGCTCCCCCCGTGATGCCGAACCCTTCGGCGTTGCTCAGGACAGGCTTGTTCCGGTATCCACCGTGGCTCTCGCCTTATCGCGGGGAAGCCCCGCACGCCGGTGGACCCCGGAACAAGTCCGGGGTGACGGCGAGGGTCCCTCAAGCAAACCCTCAAACCGGCGACCACGGTTCGTCTTCCGCCTCGTCGGGCGTCCCCATGGGTTCCGCCGGGGCGATCAGCGCGGTCAGCCGGTCGAGCACCGTCTCGATCCCCTCGCCGCCCGCGCCCGAAAGCAGCAGCACTTCCGCCTTGGACGCGCGCTTGAGCTTGGTCGCGAGCTTCTTCGCCTCTGCCGCTTCGATCGCATCGACCTTGTTGAGCGCGATCACCTCGGGCTTGTCCTCCAGCCCCGCGCCATAGGCTTCGAGTTCTCCCCGCACGATCCGGTAGTTTTCCACAGGCTTATCCGCCGTCGCGTCCACAAGGTGGAGCAGCACCTTGCAGCGCTCGATATGCCCCAGGAAGCGGTCGCCGATGCCGGCGCCCTCCGCCGCGCCTTCGATCAGCCCGGGGATGTCGGCCAGCACGAATTCGCGCCCCTGATGACGCACCACGCCCAATTGCGGGCGGACGGTGGTGAAGGGATAGTCGCCCACCTTGGCCTTGGCGTTGGTAACGGCATTGATGAAAGTCGATTTGCCGGCATTGGGCAGGCCAACGAGCCCCGCGTCCGCGAGCAGTTTCAGCCGCAGCCACACCCACATTTCCTGGCCCGGCCAGCCGGTGCCGTGCTGGCGCGGCGCGCGGTTGGTCGAGCTTTTGTAGCTCGCATTGCCGCGCCCGCCATCGCCGCCGCGCAGGAACACGGTGCGCACGCCGGCCTCGGTGAAATCGGCGAGCACTTCCTCCTTGTCTTCGGAGAGGATCTGCGTGCCGACCGGCACCTTGATGATCAGATCGTCGCCGCCCGCGCCGGTGCGGTTGGCGCCCGCGCCGCCCTTGCCGCGCGGGGCGCGGAAATGCTGGGTGTAGCGGAAGTCGATCAGGGTGTTGAGGCCGGGGACGGCTTCGAACACGATGTCGCCGCCCTTGCCGCCGTCGCCGCCGTCGGGGCCGCCATATTCCAGGAATTTTTCGCGCCGAAAGCTCACCGCGCCGGGGCCGCCATGGCCCGAACGCAGGAAAATCTTGGCTTGGTCGAGGAAATGCATCTTCGGTCTCTATCGTGGGCGTGGGGGGAAGGCGAGGGGGACGCCCCCTTCGGCAAGCGTCGCCCCAGCGAAAGCTGGGGCCTCGTTCAGGCGGGGCGCATCACTTGCCTGAGGCCCCAGCTTCCGCTGGGGCGACGCTCGTTTCGGCGCCTAAGCCCCGGCCTTCTCCAGCTCGTCCCGCGCTGCCGTCAGCAGGCGGGCCGCCAGCGACCGCGCGGTGCCGCGCGGTAGGCCGAGCGCGCTCGCCATCGGCGCGCCGAGCAGCGAATCGCCCAGCGCCATCAGCACCAGCATCAGCGTTTCCTCGTGCAGCTTCGCCGAATCGAACTGGTGATCGGCGATCAGGCGATCGACCAGCCGCTGGATCGCCTCCAGGATCGGATCGAGCGCGTCGCGATTGCCCGACAGGATCATCCAGCTGGCGAGCGCCCCCGCGCCCTCGCGATCGAACGCGTCGAAGGTGAGCTCGACGATCTCGCGCGGATCATGATCGGTCGCATGCGCCCGCGCCACCGCGCCGCCGATCGTGCCGACGATGTCCTCGGCCAGATGCGCCATCAGCGCGCGCTGCAGCCCTTCGGCCGAGCCGAAATGGTGGAGCAGATTGGCGTGTGTCCGCCCGATCCGCGCCGCCACCGCCTTGAGCGTCACCGCCTGCGGGCCATGTTCCAGCAGCAGCGCCCGCGCCGCCTCGATCGCCATGTCGCGTGAGGCTTCGGGGGAAAGGCGGCGGCGGGCAAGCGACATGAACGGCGGATACTCCAAGGAAAGCGCCTATGTTCCACGCAAAGCCGCCCCGGCGCAATGGCGCGCCGTGACGGACCGGCGGTGACCGCCTCAAGCCGCGATCAGCATCGGGGCCGGGTCGGTCTCCGCGAGATCGAGCGCGGACAGCGCGCACGGCTTGTCTTGCCCCAGCGCGAGGCAGTGGCGCGACACCACCCGCCCAAGCGGCCGGAAGCCGAGCTTGGCCTGAACCCGACCGGAGGCGGGATTGTCGATGAAATGCCCGGATTCGAGCCGCTTCAGCCCCAACGAATGGCGCGCCATCGCGATCACCGCGCGCCCCGCTTCGGTCGCATAGCCGCGCCCCCAGGCGGTGGGCGTCAGCCAATAGCCGAGCTCCGGCGCGGTTTCACCCGCATGGATGCCGATGCCGCCGATCAGGCGCGGTTGCTCGCCGCCCTCATGCGCCAAAATCAACAGGCGCAGTTCGTCGGCCGGGGTCGGCGACGCGAGGAACGCGGCGGCATCCGCCTCGCCATAGGGCCAGGGCAGGCGGGCGAGGCAGAACGCGACTTCGGGAAAGGCGATCGCCTTGGCGAGCGCGGGCGCGTCCTCGGCCCAGCCGGGCCGTAACGTCAACCGGGGTGTCCGAGCGAACATGGCTACTCTCCTCTCTCGGTCGCCGGCGCGCTGCCATCGCAAGATGACGGGCCGGCGACAGTTTCGGTGGAGGGAGCATGAAAAAAGGGAGCCGGGGCGATCCGGCTCCCTTTGGTTCGAGTTTCCTGTTCGAAAACCCCGGATCGCCCTGGTGGGCAACCCGGCTGGTTGCCCGTGTTATTCGGCCGCAATCGGCATGGTAAGCGCGTCTACCGAACAGAAGGTGCGGCCGAGTTTGCCGGCGTGGAAGGTTACGCGGCCGTCGACGAGCGCGAACAAGGTGTGATCCTTGCCGATGCCGACATTGCGACCGGGATAGAATTTGGTGCCGCGCTGACGCACGAGGATGTTGCCCGCGACGACTTCCTGCCCGCCGAAACGCTTCACGCCCAGACGACGACCGGCCGAATCACGGCCGTTGCGGGACGAGCCACCTGCCTTCTTATGTGCCATTGCTCAAAAACTCCTTCAGGCCGCCGCGCCGCTCTCACCGATACCGGTGATGCGCAGGATGGTGTGCTGCTGGCGGTGGCCATTGCGGCGGCGATAATTATGGCGCCGGCGCTTCTTGAACACGATCACCTTCTCGCCCTTGGCCTGGGCGATGATCTCGGCCGAGACGGTGAGGCCATCGACCGGCTTCAGCTCGGCGCCGTCGCCGGCGAGCAGCACGTCGGCGAACGTGATCGTCTCACCGGCTTCGCCCGCGAGCTTTTCGACGACGATCTTGTCTCCGGCGGCGACGCGATATTGCTTGCCGCCCGTGCGCACGACTGCGAACATGGCCTTGCTGTCTTCCCAAAAACGGTTGGCGCCGGGCGAACCCGTCGCGGAAAGGCTGGCCCGATAGCGTGCGAGGGCGTTCGCGTCAATCGATTCGGCGTGGGGCCGAAAGATTAGTGCCGATGCTCGCGGCGCAGGCGATAGCGGCCCTGCTCATAGCCGGTGAACAGCCCCGAAATGGCGGGGTGGTGGATCGGCTCCTCGCTATCGTCCAGCATCAGATTCTGCTGGCTGACATAAGCGACATAGCTGCCTTCGCCATTCTCCGCGAGCAGATGGTAGAAGGGCTGGTCCTTGCGCGGGCGGATATCGGCCGGGATGGCGGCGTACCATTCCTCGCTATTGTCGAACACCGGATCGACATCGAAGATCACGCCGCGGAAATCGAACAGGCGGTGGCGCACCACATCGCCGATCGCGAAGCTCGCATTGGCGATGGGGGGCATCGGAACGCCGGACTTGGGGGAAAGCTGATCGGGGGTAATCGCCATATCAGCTATCTAATATGCTTTGCGCCCCGCACAAGCGCCGGCTTGCGTATCACACGTGAAAGCGCTATCGGCGCCCGCTCTGATCGACACAGGCGGCGCGGTGATGCGCGCCCGACCTCGCCCCCGGAACCTGCCGGGGACCCAGCGGAGAGGTGCCAGAGTGGTCGATTGGGACGGTCTCGAAAACCGTTGTGCCTTCACGGGTACCGTGGGTTCGAATCCCACCCTCTCCGCCACCTCACCTGCCCGCGAAACGCCTGTGCGTCATGCCACCCGGCGCAGCCGCGCGGCCGATGGCCGGTCGGCCGCGTCGTCACCTTCGAGGCTGTGCAGCGAGCTTTCCAGCGCCGCCATGCGCTGGCGGTTCGCGTCGATCAGACCCGAAATGCTGCTCGCCGCCTCGGCGCAGCGATTGGCGAGGCTGCGCACCTCGTCCGCGACCACCGCGAAACCGCGCCCCAGATCGCCCGCGCGGGCGGCCTCGACCGCGGCGTTGATCGCCAGGATGTTCGTCTGGAAGGCGATGGTGTCGATCGTCGAGACGACCGCGGCGATCTCCCCGCTCGAGACGAGCACGTCGCGCACCGCCCGCGTCGTCATGTCCACCGCCTCGCGCCGGTCGGAGATGTCGGCGCCGCACATCAGCACGCGGTAGGGCGTGCCCGATAGATCGACGAGCGCCGCGAACACGGCGTCGATCCGCACCGGCGGCTTGCCCTCGCGCGGCCACGCCACCTCGGCGCGGATATGTTCGCCGCCGAGCAGCCGCTGCCGCTGCGACGCGGAGAGCAGCCGATCGAGATGCACCGTCTCTCCGGCCGCGACCGCGCCCCACTGATCGAGCGCGCGGTTGCACGACCTGATGCCGCCGCCAATGTCCCATTCGGCGATCGCGTTGGACTGGCTGATCGCCTCCAGCTTCAACGTATATTCCAGCGCGCGCCGCTTGGTTTCGGTGATGTCGGCCTGGATCGAGATGAACCGCTCCACCTGGCCGTCGGCGCCGCGCACCGGGTTGATCGCCAGGCTGATCCAATAGGGCTCGCCCTGCCGGTTATAGTTCAGGATTTCTTCGTAGAACGCTTCGCCCCGGTTCAATTTATCGCGCATTCGGCCGATCGTGTCTGGATCGGTGAGTTTGCCCTGCAGCAGCGCGCCCGGCGTCTTGCCGATCACTTCGCTGGCCTTGTAGCCGGTGATCCGCTCGAAGCCGGCATTGACGAACTGGATGCGCCGCGCGGCATCGGTGATGATCACCGAATTGTCGGTATTGTCCGCCACCAGCGAGAGCCGTTCGTTGACCGCGCGCTGCTCGACGATCCTGGTGATGTCGGTCGCGAACTTGATCACCTTCACCGGCCGGCCCTGCGCGTCGAGGATCGGGTTGTACGATGCCTGGATCCACACCGGCTCGCCGGCCTTGTTGCGCCGCTCGAACTCCGCCGAGAAGAATTCGCCGCGCTTCAGCGCCTCCCAGAAGCGGCGATATTCCGGGCTGTGCGCATAGGCGCGATCGACGAACATCCGGTGGTGGCGCCCTTCGATCTCCTCGGGGCGATAGCCCATCACCGCGCAGAAATTCTCATTGGCGCGCAGGATGATGCCGTCCAGCGTGAACTCGATCACCGCCTGCGATCGGCTGATCGCCTCGACCTGGCCGGCAGCATCGAGCGCGCGCGTCTTGGGCTGGGTGATGTCGGCGGCGAACTTGATCACGCGGTAGGGCTTGCCATCGTCGCCGAGCAGCGGGTTGTAGGTCGCCTGGATCCAAACCTCGCGCCCGTCCTTGCCCAGCCGCTTGAACTCGCCGGACATGAACTGCCCCGCGCGCAGGCGCCGCCAGAATTCGGCATAATCGGCCGAAGCGCGTTCGGCGGGTGGCAGGAACATCGCATGGTGCCGCCCAATGATCTCGTCCAGCCGATAGCCCATCGCGGCCAGGAAATTGTCGTTCGCGTCGACGATCATCCCGTCCATGTCGAACTCGATCACCGCCTGGGACCGCATCATCGCCGCCACCTTGGCCTTGAGGCTGGACAGCTCCGCCTCGCGTTCCGCTCGTTCCGGCCGTCCGCCAAACCACCGCACCATGCCGCACCTCTTGCTTAGGCAAGAATACGTAGCGCAAAAGGGTTAACAGCGTAACGAACGGCGCGCCGGCGGCGTCTGGTAGAAATACGGCCATCCTGTCGCGCGCTCACCGCCCCGTCGGTGGCCGGACGGCGAGATAGACCGTGCTCCACAATTGCGCCGCGTTCGATTCATCGGCGTCGGCCTGGCCCGCCCCGAACGGCACGATGCGGTAGCCGCCGTCGCGATAGGCCCAGGACCATAGCTCGGAGCTTTGCACCGCCCGCGCCGCCGTGATCGCGCGCCACAGCCGGGCCTGCGCGGCGCGCAACCGAGCGCGGGTGGCGGGGGGCAGATCGGCGCGGGCAAGCTGCCGCTCCAGCCCCGCCGCGAGCAACGCCTGCTGCCATGACCACACCACCGCGCCGTGATAGGCGGCGGGGGTGAACTTCGCCTGCGTCGCCGGATCGGCGAAAGCCGCGTTGGCGACGAGTAGGCCGATATCGGTCATCAACCCCGCCGGAAAGGGCTGCATGATCGCCCCGACCGCCGCGTCGAGCTCGGCGGGGGTCGGATCGCTGAACAGCAGGACGAAGCCTTCGTCCGAATGGACGATCGGCACCGGCTTGCCCTGATCGTCGAGCGAGAGCGCGTGGAAGCGCACACCCTGACGCGCGGCGACCTGCGCGGGGCCGGCGGGCACGCCGAGCGCCGCCGCATAGTCGCCCACCGCCCGCTGCGCGCGCGCGGGATCGATCGTCATGTCGAACAGCTTGGGCGCCTCGGTCCGCCAGATTGTCCCCATCGCGCCCGCGCGGGCGAAGACGGCGCGGTCCTCGGCGGAGAGATAGGGTGCGAGCAGCCCGCTGCGCGCCAGCCGATCGGCCGCCTGGAGCGCGGCGGGGACGAGCGCCGCATTCACGTCATAGGGGTAGACGCCACCGCCTAACCCCTCATTGCTGTCGCGCCACTCGCCCGTCATCCGCCCGGGCTTCAGCCGCAGCAGCGTCGTCCGGCCGGGCGCCGCGGCGAAGGGCTGGGCCTGGGCGAGCACGAAGCGCAGGTTGCGCGCCAGTAGCGTCCCCACGGTCGGCCGCGCGCCGGGCTCGGCGACGCTCGTCACGCGCTGGGCGAGATAGGCGCGCGCCCGCGCCCGGCCGGGCGCGAGCAGATAATCGGCGGCGACCGGCGCGAGCATGTAATCATCGTCGATCATCAGATAATCGAGCTCGGCGGCGTTGCCGCGTTCGCTCGCGCGGCGCTTTTCCATGATCGCGAATTCGGCGATGCCCTCCTCATGGGCGACCTCGCCCGCCGGGTTCAGTCGGGCGAGCACCGCGCCCAGTCCCGCCTCCACCGCCGCCGGTTGCAGCGCGGGCATCAGCAGCCGGACGGACATCAACGTGTCGCGCCCGAAATAGGTGTTGAACCGCCACGAGCCGGCGAGAAATTTCTCGCGGTAGCTGAGGAAGCGCAATGCATCGCGGGCGGCGGGATCGGGCGCCGCGCGGGCGTTGAGCAGCTCGCGCTCGGCCAGCCCGGTGAGCGGCGGATCGCCGGTTTCGCCGATGATCTCCAGCCGGATCGGCTGGCCGGCGGGGGCGGTGATCCTTTGCCCCTCGATCCGCCCGCCGAGTACCCGCACGCGCAGCCGATAGCCCGGCGCGCCGTCGAGCCGATCGCGCGCCCATTCGATCGTGTCGCCGGTGATGCGCGGCGCGACGCTCACCTCGGGCGGGAATTTCCCGATCGCCTGATAGTCGCGCAGATAGCGGACATTGGTGCCGAGCCCCTGCTTCACCGTCAGGCTCGGCGCGTCGATGCTGGCGATCGCGCGGACGCCGTGGAGCGGGCGCCCTTGCGGGTCGCGCTCGGTGAGCGGGGCGGGCGGCGTCTCCAGGCGCCAGGTCGCGGGGGCGGGGATGCGCTCGAACCACAGAGCGACGCCGCTATTGCCCGCGGGAAAGGCGATCAGGATGCGCGGCTCGTCGCCCGAGCGCAGCAGCAGATGCGCCGCGACCGGGCCCTGGCGGACAAAGGCGTTGAGGTTGCGCCCTTCGGTCAGCTGATAGGCGAGTTCCGGCGCGGGCGTTGGGGCGGCGCCGAGCGTGAGCAGCGCGGCTAGGGCAACGAGTGAGCGCATCATAGTCTCCCGCTCAAGCTCCTCCCCAGCAAGGGGAGGTGGCAGGCGCGATAGCGCCTGACGGAGGGGTATCCCCGCTGGTCAAAGGGCGATACCCCTCCACCATCGCTGCGCGATGGTCACCCTCCCCTTATGGGGGAGGAGCTTGGATGCATGGCCGGCCGTGAAAGGTTAGCCCTTAAAACTTCAACGTCACCGATCCGCCGAAGGTCGGCCCGGCGATGCCGCGCGCGTAGAAGAAGCCCGAGGCGGCGTTCTGCGTCTGGCCCTGGCGCGGATTGCCTTCGGTCAGCCCGAGTTCGTCGAACACATTGTCGACATTGAACGCCGCCTGTAGTCGTTCGGTCAGGTTCAGCGTCACGCCGAAGCTCGTCACGCCGTAAGCCGGCAGCGCGACGCCATTGCCCGAATCGGCGAAGATCTTGCCGATATATTTGTAGCGCCCGTAAAACTCGCCCAGCCGGCGCGGCAGCTGGAAGGTGGAGGTGACGGTGAACAGCGTCGCCGGAGTCCGTTCGGGCCGGTTGCCGTCGAAGCCCGTCTGGCGCTGGCCGTTCAGCCGCAGATTGTTGAGCGTCGGGTCCTGGAACACCCCGAAAAAGTCCACCGACCACCAGCGCACCGGCCGGATCAGCGCGTCCACCTCGACGCCGAAGGTGCTGAGGTCCGCCTGGAACGCGGTTTGGATCGTCGGGTTGGTGGGATCGATGAAGTTGTAGAATTGGTTGTTGAAATTGGTCTGGAACACCGTGACCGAGGCGCTGAGCAGCTTGCGATATTCGTAGCGGATGCCGCCTTCGTACAGCTCGATGCCGGTGATCGGATCGGTGTTGTTCGTTTGGAAGCCATCGGCATAGCGCGCGTAGATCGAGAGATTGGGGCGGATCAGATAGTTGACGCCCACCGTCCAGGCGATGCGATCCTGGGTCCGCCGCGTCTCGGTGAAGGTGCCGTTGAAGGTGGAGCCGACCGTGCGCACCACATTCGCGTTGGCGACGCCTGGTTGGACGAGCTGCTGATATTCGGTCGGGTTGCCGTTCGCGTCGAACGCGGTGGCGATCAGGCGATTGGCCGGATCGGCTGCCTGCGCGGCGGTGGGCGTATTGCCTTCCAGATAGCGCGCATCGTCGCTTTCCCAGCGGATGCCGCCGTCGATGCGTAGCTTTTCGCCGAGCTGAAGCTCGTCGTTCGCGTAAACCGAGACCGAGCTGTCGGTTCGCCGGCGGATGCCCGCGCCCCAATTGCCATAGGAGATCTGGCCATTGTCGGTCAGCGTGCCGATGACGTTGTTGTTCGCATCGAGCGCGACGACGTCATAGATGTCGCTGTTGTTCTTCACGTCGTTGACCACGGAGGAAGTCGCCGACTGGTTCTGATACCGGCCGACATTGTTGTAGAGCACGCCCGCCGTCAGCGAGTTCTTGAACCCCGATCCCTGATATTCCCAGCGCGCGCCGAAGTTAGAGCCGAAATCGAAGCCGGTCTGGAAATCATGGTTGAGCGTGGTCTGCTGCAGGAAGCCGTTGCCGTTGAGCGCGTTGAGCGCGGCGACCTGGTTCGAACCGAGCACCACATTGGTCCGCAGATTGCGCACGCCGAACCGTACCGTCGTCGGGAAAGCGGCCTGGCCGGCGGCGAGCAGCCCGGCGATGGGCGAGCCGGCGCCGGGGGTGAGATAGCTCACCGCGCTCGCCAGACCCGCATTGCCGGTGCCCGATCCCGGGAACAGCCCGTTGAAATCGGTCTTCAGCCCCAGATACCGCGCCCGCGCGAAGACTTCGATCGAATCGCTGATCGGCTTCTGCACGTCGATGCGTAGCTGCTGCGTCTTCACCCGCACGCCCTCGCTGTAATTGAAGTCGCGAAAGCCGCTGGGATCGACGAAGGTCGAAACCGGCACCGAAATGCGCGAAAAGGCCGTGCCGCCGATATTGTCGAACTGGGTGTCGAGCCCGGGGATGCTGCCGGGCTTGCCGTTGTTATAGGCATAGGGCTGATCGGCATAATAAGCCGCGCGCAGATCGCCGATCCGGCCCGTCAGGCGGACATAGCCGCCATCGTCGAAGCGATATTCCAGCGTGCCTTTCAGCCGATAGCCATCATAGCTGAACGGGTTGCGCCGCACCCCCGGGCTGGTCTGGATGAAGCCGCCGATGCTGAAGCTCAATTTGTCGCGCAGGATCGGCGCCGAATAATAGAAGTCGCCGCGCCGGAGCCCGTAATTATAGGCGGTGAAGCGCGCGAGCCCTTCCGCCTTGTCGAATTTGGGTTGGCGCGAGATGAAATTGATCGTCGCGCCCGCACCGTTCACCGTCAGCACGCCCGAGGAGCCGCCCTTGACCGCCTCGAGCCGGTCGATCGTCAGATCCTGGGTGAAGAAGAAGTCCGCGCCGCCGCCCTGGTAGATGATCGGCAGCCCGTCTTCCTGCAGCTGGATGAAGCGCTGGCCGCCGCCCTGCAGGCCGCGCACCGAATAATTGTTCGAAAGCTCGCCCGCCGTGCCTTCGACGAAGATGCCGGGGACAAGCTCGAGCAGATCGGCGGTCGAGCGCGGCGCCTTGCGGTCGATCGCCTCGCGCGTCGCGTAAGTGATGTCGGCCGAGGAGGTGATCAGCGGCCGGTTGCGCGAGGTGGTGCCGGTGACGACCACGTCCTGCAACCCCTGATCGGCCTCGCCCGCCTGGGTCTGCGGCGTCACCGGGCTCTGGGGACCGCCGGGCGGCGTGGCTTGCGGTTCCGGCGGGAGCTGGCCGTTGCCGGTGGTCGCCGTCTGCGCGAAAGCCGGCGTGGCGAACGCGGCACCGGCAAGCAGAACCGCACGGAGCGTGATACGCGAAAACATTCGTCCCTCTCCCAAAACCCTGGTGATCCGTTCTTCTGAAGGAGCGGATGGGCGACGAAATTAAATCGATTGCAATCGGCTTGCAACGTTTGTTTTCAATACGTTAGCGTAATAACAGCTAGACCGAGTCCCGGGCCACCAGCTCGGGCATCATCACCTGCGCGGGCGCCGGATCGCCGGCGATGCGGCGGAACAGCGCGTCGACGATCAGCGCCGCGCCGCGCGCGATATCCTGGCGGATGGTGGTGAGGCGCGGCACCGTCTGGGTGGCGAGCGGCAGATCGTCAAAGCCCATCACCGCCATCGCCTGTGGCACAAGCACGCCGCGATCGGCGAGCGCGCGCAGCGCGCACATCGCGATCATGTCCGACGCGGCGAGCACGGCATCGAACCGGCCCTCGATCAGATCGGCGTGGCGGAGGATGTCCGCCTCGATCTCGTCGGCCGCCAGATGCGCGGGCAGCAGCGTGACCGGAACCCCGCGCGCGGCGGCGCCGGCGGCGAAGCCCTCGTACCGCGCCGCGATCTCCGCTCCGCGCACATCGCCCAGAAAGGCCAGCCGCCGCGCGCCGCGCGCGATGACATGCTCGGCCGCGAGCCGCCCGCCGGCGCGATTATCCACGCCCACCGCGCAGTGGCGCTGCCCCGGCGCCCAATGCCCCCAGGCGACCAGCGGCAGATAATGCTCCGCCACCGCCTCGATCGCCGCCATCTGATCGGATTGGCCGATCAGCACGACGCCGTCGAGCATCCCCGAATCGCAGATCCGCGACAGCCAATCGGGGTCCTCGGGGATCACACGCTTGAGCAGGATGTCGCAGCCATTCTCGGTGATGCGATCGGCCAATTGGCCGAGCATCGTCATGAAGAACGGGTCCGAGATATGCTGGTGCCGCTCGTGCCCCAGCGGGATGACGATGCCGATCGTCGCCGTGCGCTTGGTGCGCAGCCGGCTCGCCATCTGGTTGGGGCGGAAGCCGTGCGCGCGGGCGAGATCGGTGATCCGCGCGCGCGTCTCGGGATTGACGAGCTTGTTGCCGGCGAGCGCGCGGGAGACGGTGCCGGCGGAAACCCCCGCGAGCCGCGCCAAATCGGTGATCGTCCGCACCCGTGGCGGCGCCGCCTTATCCCCCATGGCGTTGAACCATAGCCGCGGCTGGCGCGGCGACCAAGGTCGCATGCGCACCCTCCAGCGATAGACGCAGCGCCGGTGCCGGGCCGCCGATGAATTCTCCGCCGGCGGGGCGATCGGCGAAGCTCCACACGCGGAGATCGGGCAGCACCTGCCAGCTATAGGCCTGGGCTGGCGCTTCGCGCGGATTGGCGAGGACGAGGCCCGTGCCATTCAGCGGTCGCCACGGCGCGCCCCAATCGGGCGCCATCAGCCCGTAGAGCCCGGTCGGCCCCGCCGGGCCGCCGGGCGCGAAGACATGCGCCTGGGTCGACCAGAAGAGGTAGAGCGCGCCGCCATGCGCGATCAGATGCGGGCGCTCCAGTTCGTTGTTCACCCCCGCCGCGCCGACGATGGGCGGGGCCAGCCGCCATTGCCCGCCCTCGCGCCGGGCGACGCCGATCACCCCGTCGTGCGCGGAGGGGCGTGCCGCGTCGGAGGCGGTGAACAGCAGCAGTTCCGCGCCGCTGGACAGGCGCACGAAATAGGGATCGCGAAACGCCTTGATCGCGCCGATCGCGCCGCCGCCCACGAAATCGCGGCGATACCAATGGCCGTCTGGGGCGACGCTCTCGACCGGCGCGGACCAGGCGCGCGGCCGCAAATCGTCCCCAAGCGCCGCCTCGGTCTCGAACAGCCGCTGCGTGAAGCTCGGCGCCGATTCGCCGCGCGCCCCGGCGGCGGTGAAATAGACGCGCAGCCGCGCGCTCTCCAGGATCGCCGAGCCGGACCATTCGCGGCTGCCCGGCGAAAAGCCATCGGGGAAGAGCGGTCCGATCGGCGACCAGCGGCCCTGCTGACAGGCGAACAACCAGAGCCGCGCGACGCCGTGCCGCGCATCGGGGTCTTCCGCCCGGGGCGCGACCAGCGCGATCACCAGCCGCCGACCCGCCACCTCGGCCAGTGCGCCCTCGGGCGTCAGCACCGGCCAGTGATCCCACAGCACCTGTCCCGGCAGCACGTCCGGCACGTCCTCGCGCGCGATGATCGGCGCGGCGGGCAGCGGCGCCGCCGCGATGCCGGCGACATGATCAGGCAGCCAATGAAAAAAGCTCATCGCGCCAATCGCCTAAGCCCCCCGTCGAGGCTGCTTGGATAGCGACGCTGCAATCCTTTGCAACGGCAAAAAGCTGGCTTAGGCTGCGGCAAGGAGCAGGAGAGGTTCGGTGGTGACACCCAATAAGGCGCGACTCAGCCTGGCGCGGATCGTCCAGATGAATCTGGGTTTTCTCGGGCTGCAGTTCAGCTTCGGGCTGCAGCAGAGCAATATGGGGCCGATCTACGCCTATCTCGGCGCGAGCGAGGCGGCGATGCCGCTGCTGTGGCTGGCGGGGCCGGTGACGGGGCTGATCGTCCAGCCGATCATCGGCGCGCTGAGCGATCGCACGACGGGGCGATTCGGCCGGCGCACGCCTTATTTCCTGATCGGCGCGGTGCTGTGCAGCCTGGCGCTGTTCGCGATGCCGTACAGCCAGACCTTGTGGATGGCGGCATCGCTGCTGTGGGTGCTGGATGCGGCGAACAACATCACCATGGAGCCCTATCGCGCTTATGTGAGCGACCGGCTGGTGCCTGAACAGCAGCCAACCGGGTTCCTCACGCAAGCCTCGTTCACCGGCCTGGCGCAGACATTGTCCTATCTCGCGCCCTCGATCTTCGTCTGGGCGGGCATGAACCCCGATGCGACCGACGCGAACGGCATCCCGCACATCACTCGGCTCGCCTTCATGATCGGGGCGGTGCTGTCGCTGTCGACGATCGTCTGGTCGATCTGGCGCGTGCCCGAACTGCCGCTGAGCGAGGCCGAGCGCGCGGCGATCAAGGCGCGCAGCGGGCACGGCGTTTGGGCCGAGTTCGTCGGCGCGCTGCGCGAAATGCCGGTGCCGATGCGTCGGCTGGCGCTCGCGATGCTGTGCCAATGGTATGCGATGTTCTGCTACTGGCAGTACGCTTCCTTCTCGCTCGCCCGCGCGCTCTATGGCGATAGCGGCACGGCCGCGCTGCGCGACGCGGCTCTGGTCAACGGCCGGCTGGGCGCCTTCTACAACGCGATCGCGTTCCTCGGCGCGCTGGCGCTGGTGCCGCTGACCCGGCGGCTCGGCGCGAAGGCGGTGCATGCCAGCGCGATGACGGCGGCCGGACTCGCCCTGCTGGCGCTGCCGCAACTGGGCGAGGAGCGTTGGTGCTATCTGCCGATGCTGGGGCTGGGGATCGGCTGGGCGAGCCTGATGGGATCGCCCTATGTGATGCTCGCGCAGAGCATCCCGCCCGAACGCACGGGGATTTACATGGGCATTTTCAATATGTTCATCGTCATCCCGATGCTGTTCGAAAGCCTGACGATGCCGCTGATCTATCAGCCGCTGCTGGGCGGCGATCCGCGAAACGTTATCATGCTCGCCGGCGTTATGCTGCTGCTGGCGGCGCTGTTCACGCTGCGGGTGGGCGCGGCGGGACGCGCGAGGGCGGTGGCGGCGGTATGAGGGGGTGCGCGGGTCTCGAAATGCTCCTTCCCTGTAAGGGGAGGGGGACCATCGCGTAGCGATGGTGGAGGGGTGACGCCCTCGAACAGATGGGGACACCCCTCCGTCAGCGCTTCGCGCTGCCACCTCCCCCATCGGGGGAGGAGCTTACCGGAGCAATGAAGTGGGAGCGCCTCATTGCCTACAAACCAATGCCTTGAGGAGCCGCCATGAACCGCATCCAGCAAGTCGTGATCCTGGGCGGTGGCACCGCCGGGTGGATGACCGCCGCCGCGCTCGCCAAGACGCTGCCGCGCCATGTCCGCATCGATCTGCTCGAATCGGAAGCGATCGGCACGGTCGGCGTCGGCGAGGCGACGATCCCGACCATCCACTGGTTCAACGAACTGATCGGGCTCGACGAGGCCGCCTTCGTCCGCGCGACAAAGGCGAGCTTCAAGCTCGGCATCGAATTCGTCGATTGGGCGCGGCCCGGCCACCGCTATTTCCACCCGTTCGGCAGTTATGGCGTGGCGATCGGCAGTATCCCCTTCCACCAGCGCTGGCTGCGCGCCCAGGCCGAGGGGCTGACGACGCCGTTGAGCGCCTATTCACTCGCCACCCAACTCGCGGCGGCGGGACGGTTCGCGAAACCGGCGGACGATCCGCGCTCGATCCTGTCGACATTGGGCCATGCCTATCATTTCGATGCTGCACTTTACGCGCAGCATTTGCGCAGCATTGCGGAGGCCGCGGGGGTTCGGCGGCACGAGGGCAAGCTCGCTACCGTCGAGCGCGACGCGCGGGGGGATGTCGCCGCGCTCGTCACCGAAGCCGGGGAGAGGCTGGCGGCTGAGCTGTTCATCGATTGCTCGGGCTTTCGCGCGCTGCTGATCGGCGACGCGCTCGGATCGCCGTTCGAGGATTGGTCGAACTGGCTGCCCTGCGACCGCGCGGTCGCCGTGCCCTGCGCTCGGATCGCCGAGACGACGCCCTTCACCCGCGCGACGCTACGCCCCGCCGGCTGGCAGTGGCGCATCCCGCTGCAGCACCGCACCGGCAACGGCTATGTCTATTCGAGCGCGTTCCTCTCGGACGACGAGGCGGCGGCGACGTTGCTCGCCAATCTGGACGGCGCGCCGCTCGGCGAGCCGCGCTTCCTGCGCTTCAAGGCGGGGTTCCGGCGGGAGGCGTGGCGCGGCAATGTCGTCGCGATCGGGCTCTCCGCCGGGTTCCTCGAACCGCTCGAATCGACCAGCATTCACCTGATCCAGAGCGGCATCGCCAAGCTGATCGCGCTGTTCCCCGATGCCGATATCGATCCCGGCCTCGCTCGCCAGTTCAACCGGCTGTTCGGCGCCGATTTCGATGGCGTGCGCGATTTCCTGATCCTGCATTATCACGCGACCGAGGCGCATCAGGCGCCGCTGTGGCGGCACACGCGGGCGATGGCGCTGCCCGAGAGCCTGATGGAGAAGGAGGCGGCGTATCGCCGCTCCGGCCGGCTGCTGCTGTCCACCGACGAGCTGTTCCGCGAGGCGAGCTGGCTCGCGGTGTTCAACGGCCAGGGGATCGCGGCGGAGGGGTACAGCCCGCTCGCCGATGCGCTCGACGCCGAGGTGAACCGGCGCCAGCTCGATCAGATCGCGGCGGTCGTCGCGCGCGCGGTGCCGACCTTGCCCAGGCATGACGACGCGGTCGCCGCGCTGATCGGCGCGCCCGCCGTCGCGGCGTGAACGGCCCGAGCGTCACCGTCCGCGTGATCGGCGCGCGGCGCGAGCCGGTCGCGGTGATCGACGGCTTCGCGCCCGATCCCGAAGCGCTCCGCTCGGCGGCGGCGACGGCCGCGTGGCGGCCCGCGGGCGATCATTATCCCGGCATCGCCGCGCCGGTGCCGCCCGATTATCTCGCCCGCCAGCGCCCTCTGCTCGCGACGGTGCTGAGCGAGGTCTTCGGCGTCGGCGAGCGCGTCCGCGTGCTCGATCTGCGCTTCGCGATGGTGACGACCCCGCCCGAGACGCTCGGCCTTGCTCAGCGGCTGCCGCATGTCGACGCGACCGAGCCCGGGCGGCTGGCGCTCGTCCATTTCCTGGCGCCGGGTGGCGCCGAGGGCACCGGCTTCTTCCGCCACCGCGCGAGCGGGCTCGAGGCGATCGAGCCGGCGAACGAAGCCGCCTATTTCGCCCGATTACGCGCCGAATGCGCCACGCCGCCGATCGGCTATCCCGATGGCGACACGGCGCTGTTCGAACGCATCGCCGCATTCGAGGGGCGCTATAACCGCGCGCTGCTGTATCGCAGCCATCTGCTCCACTCGGGGCTGATCCCGCCGGGCACGCCGCTTTCGGACGATCCGCGCGCGGGGCGGCTGACGATCACCGGCTTCTTCGCCAGTTGAGGGCTTCACACCGTTAGGGACCGTCTCCGCATGCTCCTCCCCCGGCGGGGAGTTCCGGGTCGGATCGTCCCCCGGACGATCCTAAACCGTGCGGGGCACGGTTTACCCGGAACTGGCGCCCGCGTAGCGGGTGACGGAGGGGTGTGCCCGGCAGTTCGAGGGCGCCACCCCTCCACCAGCCTTCGGCTGGTCCCCCTCCCCTTGCAGGGGAGGAGCCGGAGGCGCGTCGTGCTTATTGGTTATTGCAAACCATTCTAGCGGAGCACCGATCGCAGCACGTCCCCCACCAGATCGCCCTGGTAGTAGCGGGGATCATAGCCATAGACGCGCCGCGCCTGGCCGGGCGGCAGGCAGCCATTATGCTTCTTCGCCAATCCCGGCGGACAGCCGCGCCGGCCGCGTTCGTCGACATAATAATCATCGCGATACACGAAGCGCGGCGCCGGCCCCGGCCGGCCATAACGCTCGTCGCGCCAAGGCTTGCCGTGCCCATGGCCCCGCCCATGGCCGGAATCCGCCAGGGCGGCGCTCGCGCACAGCATCGCGATCAATCCCGCGCGGGCGGTTGTCACCAAGAAACGCATCATCGGCTCCCGTGTTGAAATCGCTGCTCGCCCGAAACGCTCGATCGATCGCGGGCGTTCCGATCAGCGCGTTCAGGGCTCGCCCAGCGCGATGTCGCGCATCGTGACGGGGTGTCCCTCGCCATCGGTGACGATCACCGGCGCGACCTTGCCGCCGCCGCGCGTGCGCATCGCCAGCGGCCGGTGATCGGGACCGAACAGCCATTTGTCGCCCCATTGGCGCAGCGCCGTCATCACCGCGAACAGATCCTCGCCCGCCTCGGTCAGTCGGTAGCGGCCGTCCGCTTCCTTGGCGAGGATGCCGCGTTCGACCAGCTTGCCGAGCCGCGCGGTGAGTGCGTTCTTGGAAATGCCGAGCCGGCGTTCGAACTGGCTGAACCGCTCCACCCCCAGCATCGCCTCGCGGATGATGAGCAGGCTCCACCATTCGCCGATCGTGTCGACGCCGCGCCCGATCGGGCAGGGGCTGCGCTGATGATCCACGCGCTTCATGCGCCCAAGCATAGCAGATCGGTCTTCATATTGAACTAGGCATCGTCTTCGGGCATCCTGGTTCAATAAAGAGACGAATCGGGAGGAAGACGATGACAAGCCCGCTGGGCGCGACGCCCGAGGAAGCCCTGGCCAACATGCGCCGCGTCGGCGCCGGGCAATCGGGGTTCGCGGTGTTCGCCGGGTGCGACCCGGTGACGGTGTGGGACGGCTATGCCGAGCTCGTCATCCCCGCCAAGCCCGAGCTGACCCAGCATCACGGCTATCTCCACGGCGCGATCGTCGGGATGGCGGCGGACGTCGCCTGCGCCTGGGCGGCGGCCTCGGTCGCGGGCGATGTGCTGACCGCGAGCTACACGCTGCATCTGCTCGCCCCCGCGCGCGGCGAGCGGCTGGTGGGCAAGGGCTGGGTGGTGAAGCCCGGCAAGCGGCAGCTCGTCTGCCGGTCCGAGGTATGGGCGGAAAGCACGGGGGCGGCGCCGGTGATGGTCGCGACCGCGCTCGCGAGCATCGTCGCGGTGGTTCGCTGAGGGAGAAATGGGATGCGGCGGATGATCTTCCTGGCCCCCGGCCGGCTCGCCTGGGACGAAGCGCCCGATCCCGTGCTCGCCGGGGCGGGCGAGGCGCTCGTCCGGCCGATCTGCATGGGGCGCTGCGATCTCGATCGGCTCTATCTGATCGGGCGGATGCCGCTCGCCGCGCGCGAGCCGATCGGGCACGAGATTTTCGGCGAGATCGTCGATCTGGGCGAGGCGGCGGCGACGCATTTCAGCATCGGCCAGCGGGTGATCGTGCCCGCGCAGATCAGTTGCGGCGATTGCGCCAATTGCCGGCGCGGGCAGACCGGACGCTGCCAAAGCGTGCCGCTGGGCGCGAGCTATGGCATGGGCCGCGCGGGCGGTTATGGCGGCGGCGTCGCCGATCTGGTGCGCGTGCCCTTCGCCCGCGCGATGCTGGTGCCGCTGCCCGACATCGCCGATCCGGTGCGGCTGATGGGCCTGGCCGACATGGCGACCGACGCTTGGCGCGCGGTCGGCCCCGCGCTCGCCGCGCGACCGGGCGCGAGCGTGTTGGTGATGGGCGGCGTGGTGCCGGTGATCGGCATCTACGCCGCCGCGCTCGCCCGCCATCTGGGGGCGGGGCGCGTGCTCTATGTTGATCCCGATCCGCCGCGCCGTGCCGCCGCCGCCGATTATGGGGTCGAGGTGGCCGAGCAGCTTGAGGCGGTGGCGCCGCCGGGCTTCGACATCGTGGTGGACGCGGCCGGCGACGCCGATCTGCTGCTCGCCGCGATCCGTGCCTGCGCGCCGGCGGCCACGCTCACCAGTGTCGCGCCGCCCTTCGCTTCGCCGCCGCTGCCGATGCTGGAGATGTACTATAAGGGCCTCAGCTGGGAGATTGGCCGGCCCAATTGCCGCCACGGCCATGATCCCGCGCTCCACGCTTGGGCGGCGACGGGGTTCGATCCCGGCCGGCTCGGCCCCAAGCGCTTCGCTTATGAGGACGCGATCGAGGCCTGGCTCGATCCCGCGCTTTATGTGGCAGTGACGCGCGCGGCGTGAGCGCTATTTCACCCGCAGCGGCAGCCCGGCGACCGCGAGCGTCACCTCGCTTGCCACCGCCGCGACCGCCTGGTTGAGCCGCCCCGCCGCGTCGCGAAAGGCGCGGCCGAGCGGGGTTTCGGGGACGATCCCCTGGCCGACCTCGTTCGACACCAGGATCACCGGCGCGCTCGCCGCGCGCAGTGCCTCGATCAATCGCGCGGTCGCCTTAGCGACATCGTGCTCGCCAAGCATCAGATTGGTGAGCCACAGCGTCAGGCAATCGACCAGCACCAGGCCTTTCGCCGCGCCGATCGCCTCGGGCAGCGTGAGCGGCGCCTCGACCGTTCGCCAGCACGGCCCGCGATCAGCCTGGTGGCGCGCGATCCGCGCCCGCATCTCGTCGTCCAGCGCCTGCGCGGTGGCGATGAAGGTAAGCGGGCCCGGGTGCGCCTCCGCCGCCGCCTGCGCCAGGCGGCTCTTGCCCGATCGCGCGCCGCCGAGGAACAGAGCCACCGTCATTTGCTTGTCCTAGCGCCGCGCGGCCGCTAAGGCGAGCGGGCGTCAGGTTCCCAGCGATGGGATTGAAAGGGAACCCGGAAGCGCATTCCGATGCGTGGTCCGGGGCTGCCCCCGCAACTGTGACCGGCGAGCTTCGCCCCTTGCGCGCCACTGGACCCACGGGTCTGGGAAGGCCGGGCGACGCGGAGACCCGGGAGCCAGGAGACCTGCCCGGCGCGGTCAGTCCTTCGCGCGGACGGGGTGTGCCGGGCGATCGAGGAACTTCCTCGCGTGACGACATCGCCTGGGCGCGCATCCCGCGTGCCCGCTGTTGCAACGCGGGGAGGATCGATGAACCGCATTTTATCGCTGACCATGCTGCCGCTCGCCGCGGCGGCCGCGCCTTTGTGTGCGCAGGAACGGGCCGCCGCGCCCGCCCAATCCACCGATGCGCTCGCCCAAGTGGCGGACGCCGACGCGACGGTGGTCGTCACCGCCAACCGGACGACCCAGCCGATCGACCGCGTCGGGCAGGCGGTGACCGTGCTCGATTCGGCCGAGATCGCCCGCCGGCAAAGCGCCACCGTCACCGATCTGCTGCGCCAGACGCCCGGCGTCACCATCACCCGCAATGGCGGTGTCGGCACCACCGCCTCGGTCAATATCCGTGGCGCCGAAAGCGAGCAGACCGTCGCGCTGATCGACGGGATCAAGCTCAACGATCCTTCGAGCCCCGGCGGCGGCTTCAATTTCGGGCCGCTGCTCGTTGGCAATATCGATCGGATCGAGGTGCTCCGCGGCGCGCAATCGGTGCTGTGGGGCAGCCAGGCGATCGGCGGGGTGGTAAACCTGATCACCCGCCAGCCGACCAGGCAACTGGCGGTGAACGCGCGCGCGGAAGGCGGCGCGTTCGGCACCGGGCAGGCGTTCGGTAATGTCTCGGGCAAGGCGGGGCCGCTGTCGCTCAGCGCCGGCGGCGGCTGGTATCGCACGACCGGGATTTCGGCGGCGGCCGCCGGCACCGAGCCCGATGGCTTTCGCAGCTATTCGGCCAATGGCAGCGCCAATCTGGCGATCACCCGCGACGTCTCGATCGACCTGCGCGGCTATTATGCCGACACGCGCAGCGATATCGATGGCTTTCCCGCGCCCCGCTTCGTGCTGGCGGACACGCGCGAATATGGCCTGCAACGCCAGGCGCTGGGCTATGCCGGGCTCAACGTCGCGCTGTTCGGCGGGCGGCTGAAGAACCGGTTCGGCTATGCGCTCACCGACACCCGCCGGCGCAATCTGGACCCGAGCCTCGCCACGCCCGAGACGTTCCGCAGCGTCGGCCGCAACGCGCGCGCGGAATATCAGGGCGTGCTCGATCTCGGCCGCCTCGGCGCGACCTTCGGCGCCGAGCAGGAGATCACGCGCTTCACCACCGAAAGCGGCGGCCCGGTGACGCGCGGGCGCACGTGGATCACCAGCGGCTATGTCCAGGCGCTGGTGACACCGATCGACGGCCTGACGCTGACCGGCGGCGTGCGGCATGACGATCACAACCTGTTCGGCGGGGTGACGACCGGTTCGGCGAGCGGGGTCTATTCGCCCAATGCCGGGCGGACGATCTTGCGCGCCAGCTGGTCGCAGGGGTTCAAGGCGCCCACCTTGTTCCAGCTGCAAAGCGAGTTCGGCAACGCGGCGTTGCGTCCCGAACGCTCGGAAGGGTGGGACGTGGGCCTCACCCAGAAACTGCTCGGCGGCCGGATCGAGGCGCAGGCGACCTGGTTCAGCCGCGTCTCGCGCGATCTGATCGCGTTCGTCTCCTGCCCCGCGCCGCGCACCGGCATCTGCACGGGCCGGCCGAGCGGCACCTATGACAATATCCAGCGGGCGAGCGCCGAAGGGCTGGAGGCGGCGCTGGTGCTGCGCCCGACGCCGGCGCTTCGGACGAGCGTGAGCTACACCTATGTCCGCGCGGTCAACGAGACGCCGGGCACCACCTTCGGCAACCGCCTGCCGCGCCGCCCCTCGCAGAGCCTGACGCTGCTCGCCGATTATCGCTGGCGCTTCGGGCTGGAGACGGGATTCACCGTCACCAATGTCGGCCCGAGCTTCGACGCGGTGAGCAACACGCGGCGCCTGCCCGGCTATACATTGGTCGATCTGCGCGCGAGCCTGCCGCTCACCAAGCGCATCGCGCTCTATGGCCGGATCGAGAATCTGTTCGACGCGCGCTATCAGACGATCTTCCAATATGGCCAGCCGGGGCGCGCGGCTTATGGCGGGGTGCGGCTGGCGCTGTGAGCGATCTCGCCGCCTTCACCCAGCATGGCGGCCGCGTCGCGGCGGCGCGCGCCCGCTTCGGCGGTGAGAATTGGATCGATCTGTCGACCGGCATCGCGCCCTGGCCCTATCCGGTGCCGCCGGTGGCGCTCGATCGCCTGCCCGAGCCCGCCGAGCTCGCGGCGCTGGAGGCGGCGGCGCGGGCGGCGTTCGGCGTGCCGGCGTCGCGCGCGGTGGTCGCGGTGCCGGGGACCGATCTCGCGCTGCGGCTGCTCGCGCTGCTGCTGCCGGCCGAACGACCGGCGCGGCTCGAACCGGGCTATGCCGGCCACCGCCACGCCTGGCCGGATGCGGTGCCCTGGGCGGGCGGCGCGCATGACCTGCTGGTCCTCGCCAACCCCAATAATCCCGATGGCCGCGTCTTCGAACGCGCCGCGCTGCTGGCGCTCGCCGAACGGACGACGCTGCTGGTCGACGAGGCTTATGCCGAGGCCGATCCGGCGCGCTCGGTGGCGGATGCGGCGGTGGCGGACCTGATCGTGCTGCGCTCGTTCGGCAAATTCTTCGGCCTGCCCGGCGTGCGGCTCGGCTTCGTGATCGCGGCGCCCGAGCTTGCCGCGCGGTTGCGCGGGCTGCTGGGCGATTGGCCGATCGCGCAGCCCGCGCTGGCGATCGGCGCGCTCGCCTATCGCGATCGCGTCTGGGCCGACGCGCAGCGCGCGCGGATCGCGGCGGCGGGCGGGGCGCTCGATCGGCTGCTCGAAGCGGCCGGGTTGCGTGTGGCGGGCGCCACCCCCTTCTTCCGCCTGGTCGAGACCGAGGACGCGGCGGCGCTATTCCTGCGCCTTGCCCGCCATGCCATCCTCACCCGGCCGTTCGCCGACGATCCCCGGCGGCTGCGGATCGGCCTGCCTGGCGACGCCACGGTGCTTGCCCGTCTGCAATCAGCCCTTCAGGAGCCCGCCGCATGACCGAAACGCCCGAAGACTTCGCCCGCCACAATGCCCGGATGAAGCGCGTCGCCGAGGCGCGCGCGAAGATGCAGGCGCGCCGCACGCTCGAACGCGGGCTGCTGATCGTCCACACCGGCAACGGCAAGGGCAAGTCCACCGCCGCGTTCGGCATGGCGATCCGCAGCCTGGGTTGGGGGATGAGGGTCGCGATCCTGCAATATGTGAAGGGCAAGTGGGAAACGGGCGAGCGCAACTTCTTCGAGGCGAACCCCGAGCTGCTGACCTATGAAGTGATGGGCGAGGGCTTCACCTGGGACACGCAGGACCGCGCGCGCGACATCGCCGCCGCCCGCGCCGCCTGGGAGCGATCCAAGGCAATGATCCTCGATCCCGCCTTCGATCTCGTCATCCTCGACGAACTCAACATCGTGCTGCGCGACGATACGCTGCCGTTCGACGAAGTGCTCGCCTTCCTGAGGGACCGCCCGCTGACCAAGCATGTCTGCATCACCGGGCGCGGCGCGCGGCCCGAGTTGCTGGAGATCGCCGATCTGGTGACCGAGTTCGGCGAGGTGAAGCACCCGTACAAGGCGGGCTTCAAGGCGCAGAAGGGCGTGGAATATTGATCCGCCGGACACCGCGATGAGCAGTGGCGCGCTGCTGCTCGCCGCGTTGGTGACGGAAGCGCTGCTCGGCTGGCCGCGCCGCTGGTGGCATCCGGTGATGGCCGCGGGCGCAGCGATCGCGGCGGGGGAGCGCGCGCTGAACCGGGGTGGCGCGGTGCGCCGGCGGTCTGCGGGAGTCATGTTGCTGGCAGGCCTTGGCTTGCTGGCGGCGGCGATCGGCTGGGCGATCGAGCGGGTCGCGGGGCACGGTTGGGGCTGGGGGCTCGTCGTGCTCGCCGCGACGACCGGGCTGGCCCAGCGCAGCCTGCACCGGCACGTGGCGGATGTGCTTCGCCCGCTCGCCGCCGGCGATCTCGGCGCGGCACGGCGCGCGGTGGCGATGATCGTCGGGCGCGATGTCGATCCGCTCAACGAGCAAGGCATCACCACCGCCGCCGTGGAGAGTCTGGCCGAGAGTTTCGGCGACGGCGTGGTCTCGCCCGCTTTCTGGCTGTTCGTCGGCGGCTTGCCCGGCCTGTTCGTCTTCAAGCTGGTGAGCACCGCCGATTCGATGATCGGCCACCGCACCCCGCGCCTGGCGGCGTTCGGCTGGGCGGCGGCGCGGGCGGACGATGTGATGAACTTCGTGCCCGCGCGGCTGGCGGGGGTGCTGCTCTGGCTGGCGGGCGGGCGCGGCTGGCGGGTGATGGCGCGCGACGCTGGCAAGCACGCCTCGCCCAATGCCGGCTGGCCCGAGGCGGCGATGGCGGGGGCGCTCGGCGTGCGGCTCGGCGGGCCGGTGACCTATGAAGGCGAGCCCGCGCGCCGCCCGGAGATGGGCGAGGGCTGGGCGCCCGACGCCGCCGATCTCGCCCGCGCGCTCGCGCTGTACCGGCGGGCCTGCCTGCTCCTATGGCTGATCGCGGGAGGGCTCGCATGGGCGCGGTGATGCTGCAGGGCACGGGATCGGACGTGGGCAAATCGGTGCTCGTCGCCGGGCTCTGCCGGTTGTTCGCCAATCGCGGGCTTCGGGTGCGGCCGTTCAAGCCGCAAAATATGTCGAACAACGCCGCCGCCACCGCCGATGGCGGCGAGATCGGCCGCGCCCAGGCGCTCCAGGCGATCGCGGCGCGCGTCCCGCCTTCCACAGACATGAACCCGGTGCTGCTGAAGCCGCAATCCGATCGCACCGCGCAGGTGGTGCTGAACGGGCGCGTCCACGCGACGCTCGGCGCGGGCGATTATCAGCGGCGCCGCGCCGAACTGCTCGACGCGGTGCTGGCGAGCTATGCCCGGCTGCGCGCCGAGGCCGATCTGGTGATCGTGGAGGGCGCCGGCAGCCCCGCCGAGATCAACCTGCGCGCCGGCGACATCGCCAATATGGGGTTCGCCCGCGCGGCCGGCGTGCCGGTGGTGCTGGTGGGCGATATCGATCGCGGCGGGGTGATCGCGGCGTTGGTCGGCACGCAGGCGGTGATAGACCCGGACGACGCGGCGATGGTGCGCGGCTTCCTGATCAACAAGTTCCGCGGCGATCCGCGCCTGTTCGACGATGGCTATCGCGCGATAGAGGCGCGGACCGGCTGGCGCGGGCTCGGCGTCGTCCCCTGGCTGCCCGACGCGGCGCTGTTGCCGGCCGAGGACGCGGTGGCGCTCGATCGCACCCACGCGGAGTCTGCGCCGGTCACGATCGCTGTACCGATGCTCGCCCGCATCGCCAATTTCGACGATTTCGACCCGCTGGCCCACGAGCCCGGCGTCGCGCTGCGCATGGTGCCGCCGGGCACGCCGCTGCCGATCGCCGATCTCGTCATCCTGCCCGGCACCAAGGCGACGATCGCCGATCTCGCTTTCCTGCGTGCCCAGGGGTGGGACATCGATCTCCACGCGCATGTCCGGCGCGGCGGGCGGGTGCTCGGCATTTGCGGCGGCTATCAGATGCTGGGGACGCGGATCGCCGATCCGGATGGGATCGAGGGGCCGGCCGGAGCGGTGGCGGGGCTCGGCTTGCTGCCGGTGGAGACGGTGATCGGGCGCGAAAAGCGAGTCCGCCCGATCGCGGGCCGTCTCGCGAACGGATGCGCGCGCTTCGCCGGCTATGAGATCCATGCGGGCGTGACGAGCGTGCCGTGCGACGTCGCGCCCCTGCTGCGCTTCGACGATGGCCGCCCGGACGGCGCGACCGCGCGCGATGGGCGGATCGCCGGCGCTTATGTCCACGGCCTGTTCGACAAAGCGGCGATGCGCGCGCATTGGCTCGGCCTGCTCGGCGCGCCTTCCGATGGGCTCGATCGGCGCGAGGTGATCGACGCGGCGCTCGATCGCATCGCCGCGCAGTTGGAGACGGTGATCGACGTGCCGGCGCTGCTCGCCATCGCCGGCGCGGGGCGCGCCAGCCGCGCGATTAAGCGCGAGCCGCGCCCCGCGATGACCCTGCGCGACAGCAAGCGACACGCCGCCGACGGGCAGGCCGCGACCGGCGCTTTCGCGCGCCGCTTCGCCGCGCCGCTGCGCCGTTTCTTCGCCCGGCGGCTGGGCAATGAGGCGGATGTCGCCGATCTGGTGCAGGACGTGTTCGAACGGCTGAGCCGTCTGGAAGACCCTGCCGCGATCCGCCACGCGGAAAGCTTCGTCTTCGTCACCGCCGCCAATGTGCTGAAGGACCATGCCCGCCGCCGCCGCGCGCGCGGCGAAGGGCTGCACGATCCCATCGAGGGACATGCCGATCAGCTGGCGGGTTCGGAAATCTCGCCCGAGCGCGTCTTAGCGAGCAGCATGATCGCGGCACAGCTGCGCGCGGCGCTGCTCGACCTGCCCGAGCGGAGCCGCGACGTGATCGTCCTGCGGCTGATGGAAGGGTGGAAGATGGCCGATATCGCCGCCGCGCTCGGCATCTCGACCCGCGCGGCCGAAAAGCACCAGGCGCGCGCGCTCGCCCATCTCGCCGAGCGGCTGCGGGGCTGGCGGTGAACGATCCGCGCCTGATCGCGGCGGCGGCCTGGGCGGCGCGACTGAGCGCGCTCGGCGAGGGTCGCGCGCCGCCCGGCGCCTTCACGCGCTGGCGCGCCGATCCGCGCAACGCCGCCGCTTATGACGAGGTGGCGGCGAGCGCCGGGCTCATCCGCGCGCAGGCCGAGGCGGACGGGCTCCAGGCGCTGCGGCGCGCGACGCTCGGCCGGGTGGCGCGCCGTTCCGCCCGGCGGTCGGTCGCGCCCCGGCTCGCCGCGGCGGCGGCCGCCTTGCTGATCGTCGCGGCGCCGCTCGGCCTGGCGCTGCGCTCCTTGCCGAGCGCGGCGGCGCCCACCGAATATCGCACCGAGATCGGCCAGAAGCTCGACGTGACGCTGGAGGACGGTTCGCGGGTGACGCTCGACACCGCGAGCCGGGTGCGGCTGGCCTATAGCGCGCGCGAGCGGCGGCTGATCCTGCTCGCCGGGCAAGCGCGCTTCGATGTCGCCAAGCACCAACCGCGCCCTTTCATCGTGGAGGCGGCGGGCCAGCAAGTGACCGCGCACGGCACCGCCTTCGACGTGCGGCTGGAGCGCGCCGAAACGCGCGTCGCGCTGATCGAAGGGCGGGTGACCGTCGCCGGGCGCGGGCGGGCGGTCGCGATGCAGCCGGGCGAGCTGCTCGTCGCCGGCGCGCGCGGCATGGCGCTGAAGCGCGATCCGGGCGCGGTGGCGGCGATCACCAGCTGGAACGAAGGGCTGGTGGTGGCGCAGAACCAGCCGCTCGGCCAGGTCGTCGCGGAGATGAACCGCTATGCCCGCCACCCCTTGCGCGTCGCCGGGCCGGCGGCGGCGATCCGGGTGAGCGGCGCTTTCCGCGCGGGCGCGACCGAAAGCTTCGCCGAAGCCCTGACGCTCGGCTTCCCGGTCCGTGCCGAGCGCGCGGCGGACGGCGCGATCCTGCTCACCGCCGCCGCGCCAAAAAATTGAGCGACCGAGGTTCGGGTTTTCCCGTCCGCTGCGTTTTCCCGATAGAGCGCCCCGGCCGAGGGCGCCGCCGACGCAGGGAGAGAATCTATGACCGGCACCAAGCTTTCGCTGCTCATGCACGGCGCTGCGCTGGCCGCGCTCGCCACCGCGCTACCCGCGCGCGCCGCCGCGCAGACCAGCATCGACTGGCGGATCGAGCGCCAGGATCTGTCGAGCGCGCTGATCGCCTTTTCGCGCCAGAGCGGGCGCCAACTGCTCTTTTCGCCCGAGATCGTCCGCGGCAAGATCGCGCGGCCCCTGCGCGGCCGGATGGAGCCGACCCGCGCGCTGAGCGCGCTGCTGCGCGGCTCGGGGCTCAGCTACCGCGAGGCGAGCGGCGGCACCATTCTGATCGAACCCGCGCGCGCCGCGCAGGCGCCCGCCGATCCCGCCCCGGCGGGGGCCCAGGCTCAGCCCGCGCCGCAGACCTCCGGCGCGACCACCGAAACCGCCGCCGAGGCCCCGCCCGAGCCGATCCAGGAAGACATCGTCGTCGTCGGCACCGCCGGCGGCGGCACCCGGCGGCAGGACGCGGCCTTCGCCGTCACCAGCATCGATAGCGCGACCGCGCAGCGGCTCGGCGCGCAGAGCACGGCGGAAGTGCTCCGCGTCGTCCCCGGCGTCAGCACCGAAAGCTCGGGCGGCAAGAACGGCGCGAACATCTTCGTGCGCGGCTATCCTTCGGGTGGCGATGCGGAATATGTGACGTTCCAATATGAAGGCGTGCCCTTCTTCCCGCCGCCGACCCTCTCGTTCCTCGAAAACACTCAGCTGATCCGCACCGATGAGACGCTGGGCCGGGTGGAAGCGGTGCGCGGCGGCACCGGCGCCTTGTTCTCGAACGGCCAGCCGGGCCTGACGGTCAACCTCGTCCAGCGCGAGGGCGGCCAGCAGCGCGAGGGGTTGGTGAAGCTGCAAGGCACCGATTTCGGCGAGTTCCGCGCCGATGCCGTCGCCTCCGGCCCGCTCGGCAAGGACACGACCTTCCTGGTCGGCGGCTTCTACAATGTGGCGAACGGCATCCGCGATCCCCGCTTTGAAGCGGAGCGTGGCGGCCAGATCAGCGGCAATATCCGCCATGATTTCGGCAGTGGCAGCGTGCTGTTCTTCGGCCGTTATCTCGACGATCGCGGCCAGTGGCTGCTGCCGATCCCCGTGATCCAGAATGGCGACCGGATCAGCGCTTATCCCGGCTTTCCGGCGGGCACCGGCACGTTGCTGGGGCCGGACAACCGCTTTGGCACGCGCAATGACGGTTCGCGGATCGATCTGGGCAATGGGCGCGGCGCGCGGATCGGCAATGTCGGCTTCAACGCCGAGTTCCGCCTGGCGGACGGGGTGAAATTCCGCGATCGCTTCAGCTATCTGGTCGGCAATGCCGACACGTACGGCCTGGTGCCCGGCGGCACCGCGCCGCAGAGCGCCGCCGCCTTCGCGGCGGGGCTGGGCGGGACGATCCGCTCGCTCACGTTCGCGAGCGGCGGCGCGGCGGCCGATCCGAACACCCAGATCGTCCAGGCCGGCCAGTGGAGCGTCACCAAGCGGCTGGAGTCTTACGTCAACGACGCCGCGCTCGAATGGAAGCTGGGGCGCAACAAGCTGACCGGCGGCATCTTCTACGCCCGCTACAGCTCGCGCGATCGCTGGAACCTGGGCAACAGCCTGCTCCTGACCGCCGAGCCCAACGCACGGCGGCTGAATCTGGTGCTGAACGACGGCCGCATCGTGACGCGCGACGGCTATACCGGCGGCTCGTTCTTCAACGTCAACGCCGATTATACGGGTGAGGACATCGCCGGCTATCTGGTCGACGAGTGGCAGATCACCGACAAATTGCGCATCGACGCAGGCGTCCGCTACCAGGACCACAGCGTCGACGGCCGGCTGGAGAATAACGGCACGACCGGGCCCGCCGGGCTCGATGGCAATCCGCTGACGCTCTACGACAATAACGACGCGGTGCTGAACGGCACTTTCCGCACCATCCGCTATCGCGGCGGGGCATGGTCGTGGACGGCGGGCGTGAACTACGATTTCACCCGCCAGCTAGGCGCCTTCTTCCGCTACAGCCGGGGCAACAGCTTCCCCTTCTTCGACAATCTGCGCGACGGGATCACCGTCGCCCCGCGCGTCGATAGCTATGAGGGCGGGGTGAAGCTCTCGGCCGGCAAGGTGAGCGCGTACGTCACCGCCTTCCACAATGATTTCAACGGTCTCGCCACCACCGTCATCACCAATGGCGCGCCGATCGCCTCGATCGGCGGGGCGAGCGCGACCGGCGTGGAGTTCGAAGGCGCGGTGCGGCCGGTGCGCGGCCTGTCGGTGACCGGGTCGGCGACTTATCTCGACGCGACCTACAGCAATTTCTTCACCGATGGCGGGCGCACCAACCTGTCGGGCAACACGGTGCAGCGCCAGCCGCGCTGGCAGTGGCGGGTCACGCCGTCCTACGATTACGACTTCGGCAACCGCACCAAGGCCGGTGCTTTCCTGACCGTGGGCTATATCGGCCGCCGCTTCTCGGACGTGCAGAACCAGCAGGTGCTGCCGAGCTATTACAAGGTCGATGCCGGCATCACGCTCGATGTTGGGCCGGTGCAGTTCGCGGTGTTCGGTGACAACCTCACCGACACGATCGGCCTGACCGAGGGCAATCCGCGCGTGGTGGGCACCCAGGGCAGCGGCGCGATTTTCGCGCGGCCGATCGTCGGCCGCTCGGTGCGCTTCTCGGGGACGGTGCGGTTTTAGGGGGGCGGGGCGGGGAGGCCTTACGGCGTTACCCGCCGGCCCGCCTGGAAGACCATCGCCACCCGGCTCAGCGCCGTCGCGTCCTGGGTGGGATCGCCGGTGACGATCACCAGATCGGCGAGCATCCCCGACTTCACACCGCCGATGCGGTCGCCCAGCCCCAGGATCGCGGCGTTGCCGGAGGTCGCGGCGATCAGCGCGCGCGGCAGGCCAAGGCCCCAATCGGCCATCAGCGCGATCTCGCGGGCATTCTCGCCATGTTTGAACACCCCCGTGTCGCCGCCGACGCAGAGCGTGACGCCGGATCGCAGCGCGGCGGTATAGCTGATGCGCTTCGCGATGATCGCGTCGCCGCCCGTGCCGGCATAGCGGGCGATCGCGTCGCTCGCGGCGAGCGTCGGGCAAAAGGCGATCCCCTTGGCCTTCATTGCCGCGAATTCGGCGGCGGTGCCGTCATTACCGTGCTCGATCGTGTCCGCGCCGGCGGCGATCGCACGCCGCATCCCCTCCGGCGTGCTGGCATGGACCGCGACCTTGCGCCCCGCGTCATGCGCGACGCGCACCGCGAGCGCCAGCTCCTCCGTGCTGAAGGTCGGCCGGATCGGCTCGCCGGGGCGCCAGCGATAATCGGCGTAGAGCTTCACCCAGTCCGCCCCGGCGCCGATCTGGCGCCGCACCGCCGCCGCCAGATCGGGCCCGCTCGCCTCCTCCGCGCCCTGCGGCACGTCGCCGTTGAAGCCCTTGGGGCCGTAGGAGCCGGTCGCGACCAACGCCCGGTTCGCTATCAGCAGCCGGGGCCCCGGCACGATGCCCTGCGCGATCGCGGCCTTCAGCCCGGCATCGGCATCCCCCGCGCCCTCCGTCCCCAGATCGCGCACCGTGGTGAAGCCGGCGAGCAAAGTCGCCCGCGCCGCCGCCACCGCGCGCGCGGTACGCAGCGCGAGCGGTTCCTTCGCGACCTGATCGTTCCAAGGCGTCTCGTCATAAGGATGCAGGAACAGATGGACGTGCAGGTCGATCAGGCCCGGCATCAGCGTCGCGCCGGGCAGCGTCACGATCTCGGCATTGGCGGGGGTGGGGACGTCGGGGCCGGCCGCCGCGATCCGATCGCCCTTGATCAGCACTTTCCAGCCGCGATGCGCGACCGGCGACACGCCGTCGAACACCTGGTCCGGCACCAGCAGGATCGGCGCCGGGGCTTGCGCGCGGGCGGCGAAGGGAGCGCTCAGCATCAGGGCGAGCAGCAGCAGCGATCGGAACATGGCGCCAGATGATCCCGGGACGGGCGCCGCCGCAAGCGATTTTCGCGGGCGACGGCGCTCATCAGAAGGGGAGCGTGGCAGCGCGCGTGACCGGTGTCGGCATAAGGTAGAAGCCGATCGCGCAATCGCTCTGCGCATAGCCGTGATTGGCGAGCCGCGCGAAGGCCTTGGCGCCCAGCGACCACAGCCGCACGCGCTCCTCCGCCGCGCGTCGGGCGCTGATTGTCAGCCGTTCTTGCCCAGCCACACCTCGATCACGCCATTGGGCAGATTGCCGCCGATGGGGCCCCTGACCGAGAAAGCGAGGCCCGTCGCCGCCTTTAGCCGATCGGCGATGGCCTGCGCGAACGGACGCTGATCGGCCCTGTAAATGCGGATCTGGTTCTCGTTGGGCGAATGGCCCGCGTCGACCGACTGCTGGCCGGGAACGCGAAGGCCGGCGCTGCTCAGCGCGTCGGCCACCTTCTGCGACGCCTCGGCGCGGGGGGTGTAATATTGGACATAGGCCACGAAATTCGCGGGGCGATAGCCTTGCCTCGCCGTGGCCGGCGTAAGATCGGGAGCGCCGGTCAGCGCGTCGCTCGGCTTTTGATCCTTGGGGCGCTCCGCGACCAAGGAGACGATCGACGGCGACAGCGCGTCGACGATCCGTCGATCATGCGCGACGCTTGCAACCGCCTTGAGCTCATCGAGCCGGCCTGGCGCATCCGTCGCTTTGGTCGAGACATATTTGAAGTACATTTCGAGCGCGGCGCGGTCGTCCTCGGTGTTGCGATGCGCCTCCGCGATCGCCGCCTCGGCGCCGCGCGCCTCGGCGGCCTGTTCCGCCGCCGCGCTGTTGGCCCATAACTGCGCGACGCTGATGCCGGCGCCGATCAGCGCCGCCACCACGGCGGCGGTTCCGCTCGCGACGACGGTGCCCCATTTGCGCGGCCAGCTTTCCTCCAGCGCCAGCTTGCGTTGATCGAGCAGCAGGCGTTCCCGCTCCAGGTCACTCGCCCTGTCGTTGGGCTCGAAGGGCGCCAGCGTCTCACTCATCTTCGCCCGCATCGTCGGCATGGTCGTGGATCACCTCCGGATCGACCGGCGCCGCAGCCAGCGGTCGCTCGGCGAGCGCGCGGACGGCGGGGTGGTCGGGATTGGCGGGATGGCCATGCTCGTCGAATTCGGCGGCGAGGACATAGGCCGCCTCGATCGCGCTATAGGCCGGGTCCCAATGGGTGTTGTTGGGGACGTGGGAGTGGCCGTAATGGCCGCTTTGCGCGTCCCAGATCGCCTGATCGCGGCGATGGCCGCCGGGGTCGCGGCCATTGCGGGGCGGCTTGGGCGGCCCCGCCGGCCAGACGCGCGGCACGCCATGCGTCGCTTCGATCCACCGGCACAGGCGCGCGACATTGGCCAGTGCGCGCGCGTTCTTGGGCGCGCCGGCGAAGCCCACCAATTCGATCTGCACCGCGCTGTCGCGGTTGGTCTGCGGGGTGCCGGCGGGATGGCGCAGCGCTCGCGCCGCCACGTCGGTATCGATGTGCTGGAAGATCGTCGTCGCATCGACGGTGAAATGCGGATCGGCTCTTTTCGCGGCAAAAGCGGCGAAGGCGGCTGCCGCATTCCCGCCTTCCGTGGTGTGGTGGACGATCTTGAACGGCCCGCCGGTATAGCTGCCGGACGAGCCGCTGATCGGGTGCTGCTCGGCGAAGGGGCACCGTGCCATGGCGATCAGCCCTCCACCGGCGCGAGGTCGGCCTCGGCGATCATCGATTGGCGGAACGCCTGAACCTTGCCCGCGAGCTGGGCGCGGATGCCGTCGAGCGCGGCCGGCGCGATCGACAACGCGCCCAAGCTGCGATGGACCGAGCTGTTATGCGCGTGCAGTTGGAAGAACAGGATCTGCGTGATCGCTTCCTCGGCGACCAGCCCGAACGCCGCCATTTGCGCGAGAAGCGCGCTATCGTCCTGCTTGCGGACATAGGTGAACTGGAACTTGCCGATCTTCTGGTGCGTGCTGCGCTTGTTGAACAGCGTGATGAACGGCGCGGTCGCGTTCATCTGATGGAGCCCGTTGAGCACCGCGAGCACGGCGGCGGCCGCGCCCGCGATCGGCGCGAGGAAGGCGGTGATCACGCCGGTGATGGCGGTATGAACGTCGAAGCCCCCGCCCTTGATCTCGAGCTCGGCCGTGTCGCGCGATTGCTCGATCCAGCCCAGCTTCATCAGCCATTCGAAATAGGCGCTGAAAAAAGCCATGGGATCGGCGTTGCTGCCGACCTGGTGCAGCGCGGCGAGCTGCGCGAACAGCGCGCTGTCGGCGATCGCCTGGCGAAATTCGGCTTCGACGCCGGTGCCGAACGACACGACATCGGAACCGATGACGAGCGATTGATCCTGGCTCGCGTCGAAGCTCGGCATGCCGCCGCCGGGCGGGGCATCGGCGGCGAAGGCAGCGACGCTGGGCAGGGTCGCCATCGCGATCAGGTCACGGGCTTGGGAGACGCTTGGCATGGTCACTCTCCTGGCTTCGTTGTTCAGAGCACGCGATATTCGAGATAGAGCGGCGCGTCCGTCAGCCGATCGGACGCGAAGAAGGCGGGATCGACGCCGGACAGGTCCGGGTCGTTCGCGCGCGCCGCCGCGTTGTAGCGCCGGTCGTTGCGCAGGATGCGGCCGCCGGTGCGTTCGATCAGCGCCTTGTAGAGATTGGGGTTGGGCATCTTCCACCCGCCGCCCTGCTGCTTGCCGAATTCCTCGTCGGTGGGGATCGCGGCGACGAGATCGTCGCGGGTCATCATCGCGAGTCCCTGCGCCGCCAGCGTCGCATTGTGGCTGCCATGATGGCCGACCTTGTAGAAGCGAACCCGGTTCAGGATTTGCTCGGCGGTCTGCGCGTTGCCGGCGGCATCGGCGTAAGCGTGGGTGTGCCACGATTCCCAATTGCCCACCTGCGCGTCGGCGGCGAACAGCATCGCGGTGCCGTCGGGCAGATCGAAGGCGAGCACCAGGCTGGTGTTGTTGGTGTCGCTGTCGAGCTTCAGCGCCAGCGGCCCCGCCGCGCTCAGCCAATCATCGTCGATCGCGCGGTTCTTCAGCAGATCGTTCAGCCGTTCGAGCCGCGCGGCGGGGTCGATCTTGCTGGGCGGCTCGCGCAGCAGCATCTCGCGGGGGATGCTGCGGTAATGGTCGACGATCCATTGCTCGTCGGCGGTCAGCGCGCAGTCCTTGGCCAGCTTGTCATCGAGGCGGGCGACGGTGAGGCGGTTGTGTTCGGGGGCGAAAGGCAGCGCGGCCGGATCGGCGGGGCCGCCGTCGGTCGCGAAACGCAGAATGTCGTCGGCGATGCCCAGGCTGTCGAAATAGGTCTCCTTGCCGGTGGCGGTCGGCTTGTCCTTGAACAGCAGCCTCTCGTCGCGCGGCGGCCCCAGCACATAGGCCCACAGGCTCGGCCCGCCATTGGCGGCGGGCGTCCGCTGCGTCGTGCCCGGCTCCAGGAACGCGCGCGTCGCCGCGGCCTTCTTGATAGCCCCCATGATGTCGCGGCCCTGCAGGCGCTTCTTGCCGGTGTCGGCGTCGCCGCGAAACCCGTCGAGCGAGCGCAGCGTCCGGCCCTTGTCGGCGCTTTGCAGCGCCGTTTCGCGATCGATCCGATCGGCGAGCGCGGCGAGCGCGAAGCCCGATTTGTCGAACTTGGCGCGCAGCCGCTTGGCCTGGGGATCGTCGTCCTTCTCGGTCCACGCCATCCAGAGATTGGCGATTTCGAGCGCCTTGCCGTCGAGCAGATAGTCATTGGCTTGGCTGAAGCCCGAAATATGGTCCCAATGCTCGTGCGTCACCACCAGCAGATCGAGCTTGCCCGGAACCTTCACGGCGTCGCCGTCCAGCGTGCCGCCGGTGGTTCTGATGATGTCCTGCGCGATCTTCTTCATCCGGTCCGCGGCGTCGACGCTGCCCATCAGCAGGCCGCAATCGATCAGGATGTGCGAGGTTCGCGCGCCCAAGACGATGCGGATCAGGAAACAGTCGCCCAGCATGCCGGTATAGGTCTTGCGGTCTGCCGCGCCGCCGCCGTCGATTGCCGGGTCCTCCCGCAGCGCGCGGTACATCCGCACATAGACTTGGACCGGCGCATCGGCGGCGGGGGCGGCAGCGGCCGGCGGGGTGGTCTTGCTCGCCATCAGGCTCTCCTGTGCATGAAAGCGAAGGGCTCGGCGGCGTCGGGGGCGACCGCGGGGGCGCCGGTCGTCTCGCCGGTGCGGAAGGCGCGTTCCTCCTCCAGCCGCTCGTCATTATCGATCCGCTTGCGGATGATCCGCAGCAGCCGGCCGTCGCGCAGATCGACATGCAGCGTCGCGCCGCCGCGGAACCAGAAATCGGGGTTGTCCCAGCGATAGGGGCTGATCTGCTCATCGCCGGCGCCGATATTGCCCGCGTCGGCCGCCGCCTGATCGCGCTTGTCGAAATAACCGCGCCGCCGCTGGGTGATTTGCACGATCAGCATGTGCAGCTCTTGTCCGTCCGGCCCGCTGCGGCGCGAGATGCGCGCGGAAGGCACGTCGAAGCTCGGCTCCTGCTTGTCGAGCGGCGTGTTGGCCGGGCTGGCCTTGCAGTGGATCGAGCGGAGCGGCGATGCATTCGGAAACCCGCCCCAGCGCTTGCGCGGTCCGCTGCGATCCTCGGGCAGCAGGCGGATGCCGAGCATCTTTTCCCAATCCTCGTCATCGGCGCTGATCGCGTCGAACCATTGATGGATGGCGCGCTGATTGGTGAGCACCACCGCCATCGCCTGATCGCGCAGATTGCGGCTCGGCCCGTCGCCGCCGACATAATCCTGCGGCGAATAGCCGGTCTCGCCGGCGGCGGCGTTGAAGGTGACGCCCAGCATCAGCCGGCTGAGCAGATCGGTGAAGCGCATGTTGAGCGCGTCGGCGGGATCGTCGAGCGGCCCCTGGGCGAGGAATTCCGCCTGTTCGACGATCTTGGGAAATTCGGCCAGGATCGGCGGGTTCCACTGCAGGCTGTCCGGCGCCATCGAGATGCAGCCCGGCACCGTGATGCCCCAGCGCTTGAACGCCTCGACGAAGGCGACGCGGTAGCGCAGCGGATCATGCGGCACCAAATCCAGGTCCGCGGTGATGATTGCGCGCAGATATTCGCCGAAGCGCAGATCGACCGGCGGCGCGTAATCGAGCGCGCGCACGCACATGCGCAACACCTGGTCCGCCGCGCGCGCCGCTTCATCGGCGAGCCGCGTGACGAGATCGGGGTTGAGCGGCATCCCGGCGATCATCCCGGGCCGGGCGAGCCGCATCAGATCGGCGGTGCGCAGTTCATAGATGGTGACGAAGGCGTCGAATACCGCCGCGACCAGAAAGCCGCCCCGGGCATGCGGCTCGGTCGTCTTGCGTAGCGTGGCGATCGCGGTGGCGATGGTCGCGGCGGCGATGGTCGGGTCGGCGCGCTCGCCCAGCGCCTGCAGCGCGTAGCGCAGCGCGCCCGACCGCCCGGTCGCGCGGCCGAACTGGTCGCCCAGCCCGCTCAGCAGCCCGGCGCCGCGCAGCGATCCGTCGCTGTCGGCGAGCAATTGGCGGACGACGATCGGCATCGAGAAATGCTGCAGCAGCGCGACGATATCGGCGAACGCCTCGTGAAAGGCCATCGCGTCGACGCTGCTCGGCTCGATCGAGCGCTGGCGCATGCCGTGCAGGAT